>OFFM01000613.1_pt1 | contig 26767 bp, 17 predicted proteins | sample 1521401 | NCBI WGS metagenome assembly OFFM01 (sample SAMEA3504118, study PRJEB24116) | mouse gut metagenome | biome: mouse gut; feature: mouse-associated habitat; material: faeces | place: Denmark | collected 2011
GTCAGACAAGTGTGTCTGACGCCGCCCTGCTTTTTCATTTTTTGCAGACTCACGGATGTGCAGTTGTAGACGAAAATTAAACTAATCTAACATACAGGTAGAATGAAAGTAGGAGTGGTTATGGGTTCCACAAGCGACTGGAACGTTATGTCGGGAGCCACAACATTGTTTGATTCCTTCGGGATTGAGTATGAGAAAAGAGTGCTGAGCGCTCACCGCACTCCCGCCCAACTTGAGGAATGGGCATCGGGAGCACGCGAGCGCGGTCTTTGCGCCATCATCGCCGGTGCGGGCGGAGCCGCGCACCTCGCAGGCGTTGTGGCAGCATTCACAACGCTGCCGGTGATAGGAGTGCCGGTGAAATCACGCAGTCTGGAGGGTCTCGACTCCCTGCTGTCGATGGTGCAGATGCCTCCGGGTATTCCGGTTGCCACTGTAGGTATCGATGGCGCCAAGAATGCTGCGCTTCTCGCTGTGGAGATAATGGCAGTGACCGATCCTGAAATGAAGAAGAAATTAGATGAATTCCGTGCCGAGCAGGCCCGCAAGGTGCTCGAATCAGAAATATAAGATCCCCGTTTCACAATTATGACTACAGCCAAAACAAGAATATTTGTAGAGAAACGGCCTGAATTCCGCACCGAAGCGGAGAGTCTGCGCCGTGAATTGAACTCTAATCTTGGTCTTGATATCAAGAACCTTCGCCTTCTTTGCGTATATGATCTTTTCGGATTCACACCGGAACTCGTGGAGCGCAGTGCATACCGTGTGTTCGGAGAACCTGCCACCGACAATGTCTCAGACTCGGTTGACATGGCAGGAATGCCACACCTGGCGGTGGAATGTCTTCCGGGACAATTCGACCAGCGGGCTCATTCTGCGGAAGAGTGCGTGAGACTCATCGAGCCTTCCGCCGACATCGAGATCAGCAGTTCGCGTCTGATGGTGTTTGACGAATCAGTAGGGGAGAAAGAGATGGAGATGATTGCCAAATATTGCATCAATGCAGTGGAGACACGCGCCAAAGACCTCAATAAGCTTGAGCGCCCGGACAGAGCGGCTGCCAAGCCGGTTGCAACACTCACCGGTTTCCGCAATATCTCCAAAGATGAAGCTACGGCATATTGCAAGGAGAAAGGTCTCGCCATGAACGGTGACGACCTTATGGAGGTTGTCGCATATTTCACCCAGGAGGGACGTGACCCCAATGAGACGGAGCTACGCATCCTCGACACATATTGGAGCGACCATTGCCGTCACACCACGTTCACTACCGAACTCACCGATATCGACATCGAGGAATCATCGGTATCCGCCACACTCCGCGATGCTCTTGAGGAATGGAAAAAAATACGCCGTGAACTTGGCAGAGAGGAGAAGAGCCTTTGCCTCATGGACCTCGCCACTATCGGAGCCCGCTACCTCCGCAAGGAGGGTCTGCTCGAAGACCTTGAGCAGAGCGAGGAAAACAACGCCTGCTCCATATATGTGGATATTGACGTTGACGGCAAACCGGAGCGTTGGCTGCTGCAATTCAAGAATGAGACTCATAACCACCCCACGGAAATTGAACCTTTCGGAGGGGCATCCACCTGTCTTGGCGGTGCCATCCGCGACCCGCTGAGCGGACGCAGCTATGTTTACCAGGCAATGCGCGTGACCGGCGCCGGAGATATCTACAAACCGGTATCGGAAACAATGGAAGGTAAACTACCCCAGCGCGTGATCTCACTGAAGGCAGCCGCAGGTTATTCATCCTACGGTAACCAGATAGGACTTGCCACAACACATGTCCGCGAAATATATCACCCCGGATATGTTGCCAAGCGTCTGGAGGTAGGTGCTGTAGCAGGTGCCGTGAAAGCATCCGACGTGCGCAGGGAACGCCCTGTGCCCGGAGACGTGATCCTGATGTTCGGTGGGCGTACAGGCCGCGACGGCATCGGAGGAGCCACAGGCTCATCCAAGGAGCATAACGAGTCATCGCTTGAAGAATGCGGAAGCGAGGTGCAGAAAGGAAACGCACCTGAGGAGCGCAAGATCTCCCGTCTGTTCCGCCGTCCTGAAGTGACTCGCCTTATAAAGAAATCAAACGACTTCGGTGCAGGAGGTGTCAGCGTGGCTATCGGTGAGCTTACCGATGGTCTGGACATATATCTGGACCGCGTGACTACCAAATACTCCGGTCTCAATCCCACGGAGCTTGCCATCAGCGAATCGCAGGAGCGTATGTCGGTTGTTGTCGAGCCTAAAGACCGCGAGGAATTTGAAAGATATTGCCACGAAGAGAATATCGAGGTGCGCCACGTGGCTGATGTCACGGATTCCGGTCGCATGAGAATGTTCTATAACGGAGAACTTGTGGCAGACCTGCGTCGTGAATTTATCGATTCAGCAGGTGCCCGCCACTATGCCAAGGTGCGCGTGGGCGGCATTGAGGAGAAAGATCCTTTCAACCGCGATATCACAGGAACAACCCTTAAGGAGAAATTCCTCAAAAATCTGGAAGATGATAACGTGACATCACAGAAAGGTCTTATCGAGATGTTCGATTCATCTATCGGTGCATCCACTGTCCTTATGCCTTTCGGCGGGGCTACACAACGCACAGAGAGCCAGGTGAGTGTACAGAAACTTCCTGTAGGAAGCCACCACACCGATACAGCCTCCATAATGACCTTCGGTTTCAATCCATATATCAGCAGCTGGAGCCCGTTCCACGGAGCCGCATACGCTGTGGTCGAGGCGCTGACAAAGGCTACCGCCGCCGGTGCTGATTTCCGTCGTCTGCGCTTCTCTTTCCAGGAATATTTCGAGCGCATGAACTCCGAAGAGGCATGGGGCAAACCTCTTGCGGCTCTTCTCGGAGCACTTGAGATGCAGCTCGCTTTCGGACTCCCCGCAATCGGTGGTAAAGACTCCATGAGCGGCACATTCAACGATATAAATGTGCCCCCGACACTGATAGCCTTCGCCGCCGGCACCGTAGATGCCCGCAAGGTTATCAGCCCTGAATTCAAAGAGAAGGGGAATAATGTATATATCATCTGTCACACCCCGGAGAAAGACCTCACTCCCGACACCGCGCAACTGATCCTCAACTTTGAGAACGTCCGCAAGGGAATCGAGAGCGGGGACATCATCTCAGCATGGTCTGTAAGCTTCGGTGGAGTTGCCGAAGGTCTCGCCAAGATGAGCTTTGGCAACGGCATAGGAGCCGATGTAAAGGTTGATGAGAAAGACCTGTTTGATTTCGGTCACGGATCCATCATTGTGGAAAGCAAGAGAGAATTGGATTTCCCGAATGCGGAATTCATAGGCAAAACCACCGGTAACAATCTTGTCATCAATGGCGAAGAGATTGGGATAGGGGAGAGCTTTGAGGCCAACCGTGGAAAATTCACAAAAGTGTATCCAGACTGCAGTGGCGTCGAGGGAAGCGTTGAAAATGCCACCTCCTCGTTCAACACAAGCATATGGGAAGGAGAGAAGACAGAACACCCGGTAGTGTTCCTCCCCTTGTTCCCCGGCACCAACTGCGACTACGACATGACAAAGGCATTCGAGCGTGAGGGTGCGGAAGTCAGAAGCAGCGTATTCATCAACCTTACTCCGGAGGATATCGAGAAATCAGTTGAGGAGATGGCACGCAATATAGATGAATGCCACATACTCGCCCTCAGCGGCGGTTTCTCGGCAGGAGACGAGCCCGACGGCAGCGGTAAGTTCATAGCCAATGTTCTTCTTAACGATACTGTAAAGAGCGCAATCAAGCGTCTGCAAGAGAGAGGCGGTCTGATTCTCGGAATCTGCAATGGCTTCCAGGCTCTTGTAAAATCCGGACTGCTGCCATATGGCAAAATCGGGGAGCTGACAGCAGAAAGCCCCACGCTCTTCCATAACGATATCAACCGTCACATCTCGCAGATAGTGAGCACACGCGTCGGATCTGTGGCATCACCTTGGTTGGAAGGGTTTGAGGTAGGAGAGTTGCACAGCATAGCGGCATCTCACGGTGAGGGTAAATTCATGGCTTCACCCGAATTGGCTGCAAAACTACGTGCCAACGGTCAGATAGCATTCCAATATGCGGATGCAGCAGGTAACGCTACAATGACATCCCCCGCTAACCCGAATGGCTCTACGGAGGCAATCGAAGGCATAATCTCCCCTGACGGCCGCATACTCGGCAAGATGGGTCACTCAGAACGCTACGCAGACGGTCTGATGAAGAACATACATGGCAACAAACGCCAGAACCTCTTCGCCAATGCCGTCAGGTATTTCAAAAAATAATTTAGTAACGGTTTCATAAAAATTAAGATAATGGCAAAAAGTTATGAAGCATCCGGTGTGAATCTTGAAGCAGGCTACGAAGTAGTTTCCCGCATCAAGAAACATGTTAAGAGCACCGAGCGTCCCGGCTCCATGGGTAATATAGGATCATTCGGAGGCATGTTTGATCTCGGATCATTAGGTTACGAACATCCCATATTGGTCAGCGGCACAGACGGTGTCGGCACCAAGCTTAAGATCGCGTTCTCTCTTGAGAAGCATGACACTATCGGAATCGATGCTGTGGCTATGTGTGTTAACGATGTTCTGGCTCAGGGTGCAAAGCCTCTGATCTTCCTTGATTACGTGGCCGTCGGCAAAAACCATCCTGAGGTTGTTGAGGCTATTGTAAGCGGTGTAGCAGAAGGTTGCCGTCAGGCAGGCTGCGCATTGGTCGGCGGCGAGACCGCGGAGATGCCAGGTATGTACACCCCTGGAGAATACGACATAGCAGGATTCACTGTAGGCGCAGTGGAGAAAAGCAAGCTGATAGATTGCTCCAAGGTGAAGCCCGGTGACCTTCTCATCGGTATAGCTTCTTCCGGTGTGCACTCCAACGGATTTAGCCTCGTGCGCAAGATTGTTTCTGACCGAGACCTTGAATTCAACCAGAAATATGAGGAAACCGGCGACCAGACACTCGGCGAGATGCTGCTCACCCCAACCAAAATCTATATCAAGCAGGTTCACAAGGTGCTTGATGAGATCGATGTGCACGGTATAGCACACATCACAGGCGGCGGTTTCGATGAAAATATCCCCCGTATCCTCAAGCCCGGACAGGGAGTGGAGGTCAAAGAGGGAAGCTGGGAGATTCTTCCGGTGTTCCGTCTTCTCGAGAAATATGGCAAGGTTCCTCACCGCGAGATGTTCAATATCTTCAATATGGGCATAGGCATGGTGCTTGCCGTGAATGAGGAGGACGCTCCACGAGCCATTGAGATTCTTACCGAAGCAGGGGAGAAAGCTTCTGTCATCGGCAAAGTTATCGAGGGCGAGGGAGTCACGATTCTGTGAAATTAATTTCACAGGCTGATTCAAATACAGATTACAGCTCTGAATCAGATATAGATAATACTTATAGACAACACTATATATCATATAGATTATTTCATAATCCATTAGATTATTTCATAATCCATGCGCGCATTAATCAGTGTAAGCGACAAGAGGGGAGTGGTGGAATTCGCCAAATCCCTTCAGGAACTCGGATGGCAGATAATTGCCACCGGAGGCACAATGACAAAACTCCGTGAAAGCGGCGTTGAAGTGATCAACATCAGCGACATCACAGGTTTCCCTGAAATCTGCGACGGCCGCGTCAAGACTCTGCACCCCAAAGTGCACGGCGGTCTCTTAGGTCGCCGCGACATTCCCGACCATATGGCACAGCTTGAGGCCAATGGCGTAGAGACCATAGAGATGGTATGCGTCAACCTTTACCCCTTCGAGGCTACAATAGCTAAAGAGGGTGTGACAATGGAGGATGCCGTTGAGAATATCGATATAGGCGGTCCATCAATGCTCCGTAGCGCGGCGAAAAATTTCCGCGATGTGACTGTGGTCTGCGATCCTTCGGATTATGATACCATCTTGTCCGAGATCCGTGCCAACGGCAATACAAACCTCGAGACCCGTCTGAAACTCTCAGCCAAGGCATATACCCACACAGCACTTTACGATTCACATATCGCCACATACATGCGCCGTCAGGCAGGTCTTGACGAGAAGTTATTCCTTGCTTTCGATCAGGTGCAGAGCCTCCGCTACGGAGAGAACCCTCACCAGCAGGCCATGTTCTACCGTTCAGAGGTAGAAGTGCCCTATTCTGTAGCTTATGCGAAGCAACTCGGTGGCAAGGAGCTTTCCTACAACAACATCCAGGACGCAAACGCCGCACTTCAGATTGTGCGTGAGTTTGACGAGCCATTCGCTGTCGGTCTGAAACATATGAATCCGTGTGGCGCAGCTACAGGCAAGGATATCACCGAAGCATGGACAAAAGCATACGAAGCTGATAAAGTAAGCATATATGGCGGCATCGTGGCAGTAAACCGTCCGCTTGACGGAGAAACAGCCAAACTGATGAAACCGATATTCCTTGAGATCGTCATGGCTCCTGATTTCACACCCGAAGCGCTTGAGGTGTTCGCATCCAAAAAAAATCTACGTCTTCTTAAAGTCAAGATGGAGAAGAGCGACATTAAGCAGAAACAGTATGTCGGCGTAACAGGCGGTCTGCTTGTGCAGGACGCAGATCTCGAATGCAAGGAGATTACAGAGGAAATGACTGTAACCGAGCGTAAACCCACAGCAGAGGAGCTCGCAGACATGAATTTCGGCTGGAGAGTGGTGAAGCATGTCAAGTCAAATGCCATAGTTGTAGTCAAGAACGGCGCAACTGTTGGAGTCGGCGCCGGACAGATGAATCGTGTCGGTTCAGCGGAGATAGCACTTGAAGAGGCTAAGGCTGCCGGACACACAGAGGGTCTTGTACTCGCATCCGACGGATTCCTTCCATTTGACGACACAGTAGAGTTCGCATCAAAATATGGTGTGACAGCCATCGTTCAGCCGGGTGGTTCAATCCGCGATGAAGATTCTGTCAAGAAAGCAAATGAGAAGGGCATGACAATGCTCTTCACCGGAATGCGTCATTTCAAACATTGATATGAAGAAAGTACTCGTAATAGGCAGCGGCGGCAGAGAGCATGCGATAGTGGATGCTCTCTCCCGTTCGCCACAGGTTGAGAAAATATATTGTGCACCCGGAAATGCCGGAATCGCAGAAAAGGCGGAATGTGTGGCTATCGGAGTCACAGACATAGATGCCCTGGCGGATTTTGCAGCAAGCAAAGGGGTTGACATGACCGTTGTCGGTCCCGAGGCAGCCCTCGCTGCAGGCATAGCCGACCGTTTTGCAGCAGCCGGTCTCAGAATATTCGGACCGACCAAAAACGCGGCACGCATAGAGAGCTCCAAGGAATTCGCGAAAGAGATGATGGATAAATATAATGTTCCAACAGCTGCATACCGCGTATTCGATGAGTTTGAACCGGCTTGGGAATATGTAAAAAACCGTCCGTTACCCGCTGTAATCAAGTATGACGGACTTGCCGCCGGAAAGGGTGTTGTAGTGGCTCTTACCTACGAAGAAGCGGAAGAGGCTCTGCGCGACATGCTGCTCGACGAATCTTTCGGCAAAGGAAGAGTAGTGGTTGAGGACTTCCTCGACGGACCGGAATTCTCATTCATGTGCATAGTATCCGGAGAGAAGGTGTATCCTCTTGCCATTGCCCAGGACCACAAACGCGCTTTCGATGGAGACAAAGGGCCCAATACGGGTGGTATGGGCGCATATTCTCCTGTACCATTCATCGGTGAGGATGTACGGCAGGAAGCCCTTGATAAAATCATCTGTCCCGTAGCCAAAGGGATGGTGAAAGAGGGTGTACCCTTCCTTGGAGTTCTCTATGGCGGTCTTATCCTGACAAAGGATGGCCCGAAGGTGATAGAATTCAATGCGCGCTTCGGAGATCCTGAGACAGAGGTGGTCCTGCCACGTCTCAAAAGCGATATATACTCACTGTTCGATGCTGCCATAGATGGCAAGGATTTCGAAACCGAATGGAGCGACAAGTCAATGCTCGGCATAGTGCTTGCTTCGAAAGGTTATCCCGGCTCATATGAGAAGGGAGCGGAGATTACGGGACTTGATAAAATCAACGGCATTGCCTACCATATGGGCACAACCGAAAAAGAGGGCAAACTGATCACCGCCGGTGGCAGAGTGCTGATGGTGGTTGCTGAGGGAGAGACACTTGCCGAGGCACGGGATGCCGCAATCCGCGATATTGCCAAGATCAGCTGCCCGGCATTGTTCCATCGCTCGGATATCGGTTATCAGGCAATAAACAAATAATTCAGGGCAATATACGGACTCTAAATCAAAAGAAGACAATTCAATCATGATAGAAAGATATGGACGCGACATAATGCGTCAGGTTTGGACAGAGGAGAATAAGTTTAACGCTTATCTCAAAGTTGAGCTTCTCGCCGCCGAGGCCTGGAGCAAACTCGGGGTAGTTCCCGAAGAAGATGTGGTAAAACTCAATGAGAAAGCCACATTCAATATTGACCGTATCAAGGAGATCGAACTCCAGACACGCCACGACATCGTGGCTTTCACCCGCACAGTTTCCGAGTCACTCGGCGAGGAGCGCAAATGGGTGCATTACGGTCTGACCTCAACTGACGTTGTGGATACCGCCAACGGTTATCTTTTCAAGCAGGCAAACGAAATCCTGCTCGCCGACCTGGAGAAATATATCGATATGCTCGGACGCCAGGCTGAGAAATATAAATACACCCCCTGTATCGGACGCACACACGGCATACATGCCGACATCACTTCTTTCGGATTGAAGTGGGTGCTTTGGCGCGCGGAGATGCAGCGCAACCTCAAACGATTCCGTGAGGCAGCCCGTGGTGTGGAAGTTGGTAAGATCAGCGGTGCTGTAGGTAATTTCGCCAATATCCCTCCGTTTGTACAGGACTATGTATGCGAAAAACTCGGCATTGACTCTTCCGACATCTCAACCCAGGTGATCCAACGCGACCGTCACGCCTGCTACATGGGCACACTCGCACTTATAGGCGCAAGCCTTGAGCAGATGGCTCTCGAGATCCGCAATCTACAGCGCACCGAGGTGCATGAGGTGGAGGAATCTTTTGGCAAAGGACAGAAAGGTTCCAGCGCGATGCCCCATAAACGTAACCCAATCTCCAGCGAGAACATATGCGGCTGCGCACGTGTGCTCCGCGGATACATGGTGACAGCATACGATAACGTGGCTCTCTGGCACGAACGCGACATCTCACATTCAGCTACAGAGCGTATCCTCATGCCGGATGCAACCATACTTCTCGACTATATGCTCAACCGCATGATGGGTATTCTTGAAAACCTCGTGGTGTTTGACGAGAAAATGAAGTCAAACATTTATCTCACCAACGGTGTGATTTTCGCACAGCGCGTAATGAACGCACTTATCGAAAAGGGATTCGTCCGCGAACAGGCATACGATACCGTTCAGCCGGTGGCAATGCAGGCTATGGCAACAGGTGCAAACTATCAGAAGCTTCTCAAACAGAATCCTGTTGTAATGGGTGCCCTCACCGAAGAGGAGCTTGACGGATGTTTCACACTCGACTACTACATGAAGAACGTTGACTATATTTATCAGCGCAACGGACTTAAATAAGTTAGGAGTTAGGGGTTAGGAGTTAGGGGTTAGGAGTTAGGAATTGGGAGTTGTTAGAATTAAAAATATATTCAAGATATGTCTCAAAGATTAGTTGTAATCGGATCGCAGTGGGGCGACGAAGGGAAGGGCAAGATGACCGACTACTTCGCATGCCGCGCTGACATGGTGGTCCGTTATCAGGGTGGTAACAACGCTGGCCACTCGGTAGTGTTCGATGGCAAGAAATACTCACTACAGAGCATTCCTTCCGGAATTTTCAATCCCAAGACCATCAATGTGATGGCTAATGGCATGGTAGTCAATCCGGTATCCGTTATCGCCGAACTTGACAGGCTCCATCAGCAGGGAATCACCGATTACCAGCTCTTTATCTCAAACCGCGCGGCAATGGTTATGCCCTGGCATTCCGCTCTTGACGGTGCCTATGAGAATATGAAAGGTAAATCACTCATCGGCACAACAAAGAAAGGTATCGGTCCGGCATATTCCGACAAATACAGCCGTGTAGGTCTCCGTATGGGAGATCTTCTTGAACCCGAATATTTCGCAGAGCGCCTGCAGGCTGCCCTCGATGTAAAAAACCGCGAGCTTAAGATGCTGGGACTTCCGGAATTCGATTTCAAGGAGGTATATGACCAATATATGGACATCGCCGGCAAGATCGGCCATATGATCACAGACACGTCAAAACTTATAAACGACACTCTGCTTACAGACGCCAAGGTGCTCTTCGAGGGCGCACAGGGCATGATGCTCTGCATAGATCACGGCACATATCCTTTCGTTACCTCATCCACACCATCTGCCGCAAGTGTTCCGGTAGGTGCAGGCATCTCCCCCAAATGGATTGACAACGTTCTCGGCGTAGCAAAGGCATATTGCACCCGTGTAGGCGAGGGACCATTCCCCACTGAGCTCTTCGGCGATATCGCCCATGAGATCCGCGAGCGTGGCCATGAGTATGGCACCGTGACCGGACGTCCACGCCGCATCGGTTGGTTTGACGCTGTTGTGGCACGCTATGTAGCGCGTCTCTCCGGAATCGACAACTGGGCGCTTATGCTTTTCGATGTCCTTTCCGGACTTGACAAAGTAAGCATCTGCACCGGTTATGAATGCGAAGGAGAAATCCTTGACACACCCCCTTCTACAATTTCAAAACTCGCCAAATGCAAACCTGTCCTTATTGAGCTCGAGGGCTGGAAAGAGGATATCACCGGTGCGAAGAGTTTTGAAGATCTACCCGAGGCGGCAAAAGCCTATGTGCGCAAGATTGAGGAAGTTACCGGAGTGCCTGTAGGAATGATTTCCGTTGGTCCGGACCGCACCCAGACAATCACAATCTCCCCCGAACTTAAAAATTTCTGATTACATGAGCTTCATAGATGAAAAAATAGTGCAGGAAGGCATGACCTTCGACGATGTGCTCCTGATTCCGGCATATTCGGAAGTTACTCCGAATATGGTGAATCTGGCAGGCAGATTCTCCCGTAACATACCACTGAACATTCCGTTTGTATCAGCAGCAATGGACACCGTGACAGAGGCGAATATGGCAATCGCCATAGCCCGCGAAGGTGGAATCGGAGTGATCCATAAGAATATGTCGATTGACGCGCAGGCTGCCCAGGTACGCAAAGTGAAGCGTGCCGAAAGCGGCATGATCTACGATCCTGTGACCATCTCCAAAGACCAGACAGTAGGAGAGGCTCTGCAGCTTATGCACGACAATCATATCGGCGGTATACCGGTTGTCGATACTGACAACCACCTCATCGGAATCGTGACAAACCGCGACCTCCGTTTCCAGCAGGATATGCAACTCCCGATATCAGAAGTGATGACAAAAGAGAATCTTGTCACCACTTCCAATCCCGACCTTGCAGAGGCATCACAGATTCTTCTAAAGAACAAGATTGAGAAACTCCCTGTTGTTGACAAGGATGGCAAACTGATGGGACTCATCACATATCGTGACATTACCAAGATTCAGGATTATCCCTCCGCCTGCAAGGATAGCAAAGGTCGTCTGCGTGTAGCAGCCGGTGTTGGCGTTACATCCGATACTCTTGACCGCGTAAAAGCCCTTGTTGAGGCAGGTGTGGACGCTGTTGTAATCGACACGGCACACGGCCATTCAGCCAACGTTACAAAGACACTCAAAGCCGTTAAAGCCGCTTATCCGGAACTTGACGTGGTGGTGGGCAACATCGCCACAGGAGAAGCAGCGCGTTTCCTTATCGAAGCCGGTGCTGACGGTATCAAGGTAGGAATCGGCCCCGGATCAATATGCACCACACGCATCGTGGCAGGCGTGGGTATGCCACAGCTTTCCGCTATATTCGATGCTGCCAAAGTAGCAAAAGAATATGGCGTTCCGGTGATTGCAGACGGTGGTCTCCGTTATTCCGGAGACATTGTGAAGGCACTTGCCGCCGGAGGCGACTGCGTTATGTGCGGCTCAATGTTCGCAGGCGTTGAGGAATCTCCCGGCGACACAATCATCTATAATGGCCGTAAATTCAAGTCATACCGCGGAATGGGTTCTGTTGATGCAATGGAAGCAGGCTCCAAAGACCGCTATTTCCAATCAGACAAAGTTGACTCAAGCAAGTTTGTTCCCGAGGGAATCGTAGCCCGAGTGCCTTACAAAGGCACTCTCAGCGAGACTGTATATCAGCTCGCCGGCGGATTACGCTCAGGCATGGGATATTGCGGTGCAAAAGATATTGACGCTCTACACAACGCCAAATTCACCCGCATAACCACCGCCGGAGTGACAGAGAACCATCCCCACGATGTGACCATCACAAAAGAAGCTCCCAACTACTCAAGAGGATAACCATATGCAAAAGATACTTATCATAGATTTTGGTTCGCAATATACCCAACTCATAGCCCGCAGGGTGCGTGAGCTTAATGTATATTGCGAGATACACCCCTTCAATAAGATTCCAGCTCTTGATGCGGACGTGAAGGGCGTGATTCTTTCCGGCTCCCCATCTTCGGTAAGGGATGCGGATGCACCTAAGCCTGACCTGAGTGCCATAAAGGGTAAACTACCCTTGCTTGGTGTCTGCTACGGCGCGCAGCTTCTTGCCAATGAATATGGTGGTGAAGTTGAAGGCGCTCCCAGCCGTGAATACGGCAGGGCAATGCTCACCGTGGTTGATCCGCAGGATGCATTGATGCAGGAAGTGCCTTCTCACACACAGGTGTGGATGAGCCATGGCGACACAATCACCCGCCTTCCCGAGACCTACAAAGTTATAGGCTCAACGGAAAACGTTCGTGCCGCAGCTTATCATATCGAAGGGGAACAGACATGGGGCATACAATTCCATCCCGAGGTTTACCATTCAACCGATGGCACAAAGATACTATCCAATTTTGTGCTCGGAATATGCGGATGCGACGGATCCTGGAGTCCAGCTTCATTCATAGAGACAACTGTTGCCGAATTAAAGGAGAAAATTGGCGACGAGCGCGTGATTCTTGGATTATCAGGCGGTGTTGACTCATCTGTTGCCGCAATGCTCCTCCACAAAGCTATCGGTGACAGCCTGACATGTATATTCGTCAATAACGGTCTGCTCCGCAAAAACGAGTTTGAGGACGTTCTTGACTCCTACAAGAACATGGGGCTTAATGTTATCGGTGTAGACGCGTCAGAACGCTTCTATAGCGATCTGAAGGGGATAACAGACCCTGAGCAGAAGCGCAAGATTATCGGCAGGGATTTTGTCGAGGTATTCAATGCCGAGGCAAAGAAGATAGAGAACGCCCGTTGGCTTGCCCAGGGCACCATTTATCCGGATGTGATCGAGAGCTGCTCTGTGAAAGGACCATCTGCTACCATCAAGAGCCACCATAATGTAGGCGGACTGCCCAAAGAGATGAATCTTAAGATTGTTGAGCCTCTCCGTCTTCTTTTCAAGGATGAGGTTCGTCGCGTAGGCAAAGCAATGGATATGGACCAACGTCTCTTGGGACGTCATCCTTTCCCCGGACCCGGTCTCGGCATCCGCATCATCGGTGAAGTGACACCGGAGAAGGTACGCATCCTCCAGGAGGCTGACAAGATCTTCATAGATGGCCTTCGCGAAGCAGGACTATACGACCAGGTATGGCAGGCCGGCGTGATGCTGCTGCCTGTGCAGAGCGTGGGAGTGATGGGTGATGAGCGCACCTATGAGAGCTGCGTGGCACTCCGTGCGGTAATCTCTACAGACGGAATGACAGCCGACTGGGTACACCTCCCCTACGAATTCCTCGCGCAGGTAAGCAACGACATTATCAACCACGTCCGCGGCGTAAACCGCGTAGTCTACGACATCTCCTCCAAGCCGCCGGCAACTATCGAGTGGGAGTAAGACACAAGGTTGACGAAATTCCTACGGAACAAATAAATCCAGCATTATCAATAAAAAGCAATTCCGCGGAAAACGCAAGAATTTCCGCGGAATTGCTTTTTATTGTCAAGGGTCTATCTGTCTTTCCTAAAAAACCGGAACAGATCAATGTTTCGGGCGGGGACGGAGTGCATAAAGGCCGAGGAGGGTGGCTATCAGGAGGAGAATGGCGCCGGTGATGAAGATTACCGAATAGGAGGTGGCGTCCGCAAGAAGGCCCCAGCCTCCGGAAGCTACGGCTCCGCCGGCACTCAGGGCGACAGATACCGTGGCAAATATGCGGGAGTAGTCCCTGGAACCCACCACGGTGCGCGTGAGCATGGCGGTCTGCACCGTGACTCCGGCGTAGCACCATCCGAAGAAGAAACTACCCGTCAGGACCACCCATAGCACGGAAGGGGCTGACACAATAGCCGCGAGGCCTACCGCGCCTCCTATAGTGCTGATAAGAAGTCCGGCGGTGCAGTTGCGGTCATTTATCCAACCGAGCATAAGTTTGCCGAGCGTGACACCGGCCATCGATGCGGCAGCCGCAAGAGAGGCCTGCTCGAGCGAGAATCCGGAATTTTCGGCAAATCCCGGGATGAAGAGATTCAACGTGGAGCATCCCATCATGATGAACGCGAACACTATGAGAGCATAGAACACCGGCATCCTGACGGCCTCCGCGTAGGTTATTCCTTCTTCCGCCGGCTTACCTCCGGCAGCATCGACGGCAACCTTATCCATGCCGAATTTCATGAGACCGACATCCTCCGGCCGGTCTCTGAGCAGGAGCGCCAACAACGGCGACACTCCTAAAAGGACTATGCCCCCGAATACATAATATGCCATCCGCCATCCCCATTCTCCGATGATCCATCCTCCTATGGGATTGAATATCATTCCTCCGAGACCGGAAGCGGCAACGCATATTCCGATCATCAGTCCCATGCCGGTATGAAACCAGCGGTTTATCAGCGTCGGATAACTCATGTAGAGCAGGAATGCTATCGATACTCCGAGGAGCGCGCCTACGGCATAGAATCCCCACAGCGTCGACATCATCCCCATCAGACAGAGAGCCACGCCGTTCAGGACAGATGCTCCGGTGAAGAGCCACCGGGCGCTGTATCGCTCGAGCATACGGCCCGCAACGGGCAGCATTAGCGACGAAGCCACGTACATGAACGTCATGTAGAGGCCGAACGAGCCGACGGAGATCCCCAGATCGGCGGTTACAGGCTTGTAGAATATCCCGGCACAACTGAACGTGAGGCCGACATTGACCCCCATCATCAGACAGCAGCATGCCGCGATGACAAATGCATAGTGTATTTTCGCTTTCATGATATAGATTTACCCCGCTTTACTTGTCAGTGACCGCCTCCTTGCGAGTGACCACTGTGCCGTCGGCTCGGATTTCGCGGACAATGTAAATACCTGCCGCCGGCTTATCAGTGCCGAGGTCAATTCCTGAAAGCGAAATGTATCTGCGTTCCACTACGGCAGACTCTCCTTCTACAGAATTTATACCCGTAGGAGCACTTACCTTGAAGTAGACGGGATCGGTAAGCCAGCTCTGCGTTTTGGAATCGTATACAGATGCATAATATGTCATTTCGGGGGAAGCTCCTGGAATTGCGAACGTCCACTTGGCCGTAGCTGTTTCCTGGTCGCCGATGCCGATGAACTCCGAATCACATCCTAACAGGCCATTATCCGTGGGTTGCTCGAACACATACAGTTTGGCCGACCCTCCGAAATACCCGTAGGAGCATGTTACTTCGGCTGTCGCCGTCACATTTTCCGGATTCTGGTTGTCGGGGACGCGCAGATCGGAGAACGTGAGCACGGGATATGTTCTTCCATTGAGGCGTACCTTAATGGGGGCGGAGAGAAATTTGTAACCGGAGTTGAGTGACTGCAGAAGCACCAGATCGTAGGTTCCGGGCATTGGAATCACCTGAGAGCCGTTGTTGTCGGTAGGATACTTGAGAGCCGTCACATAATCCAATTCCATGCTTTCGCCCGGATTAAGGACAACGAACGACTTGTCGCCGACGGCCTTGACCGAATTGCCGGAAAGGATTGCGGCGACAACTGCTCCGGAGAAAACCTCGGAGTCATCGGTGTTGGTGACTGTCGCCGAGCATCTGAACTTCTGGCCCTGATATATTTCTCCGATGAGTCTCAGATTCTCAGCCCATGCCGCAGTAGGCTGAACAGGGGTGAAATAAGCAGTCTTGTCCCTGACCGTCATGATGTAGGCCCCCACCTCGGAATTCTCTACCATAATCGGCCGCGGATCCGAGTTTCCGACCTTGCAGGCCGGCTGTACGGTGTACGCTCCTTCGGCAAGTACAGAAGGCAATACCACGGACCAGGTCTTTCCGGTATATCCGTAATATGGCTGCAGATTCCCGATCTGTTCCCAACAGGGCATGAACTGGGAGTCGCCGTTTTCGGACGTGATAATGATACCGATGCTTGCGCCGGAGAGTGTACGGTAGTCATAGTTGTAGAACGAACCCGTGAAACTGATGTCCAGTCCGAGGCCGGTACTCTCCTGATTGATTACGAAAGCGCCTCTCCAGAGGAGTTTGCCGGGAGTGGTTTCGACGGTTACATGCTCTTTTGACACGCCTGTCACGATTCCCTGACTGAAATTATATCCGGAGGTATGTCCACCTATGCCCTGCGAGCGGGGGTCGAGGGCTGTAAGCAGGAAGTATCCGTCGCTCATTCCTCCCCATCCCCAGTTGAAGTGGAAATAACCTTCGGAGTAACCGTCGCATACGAATGCGTGGCCCCCAGTGTTGCTCGCGCCGTCGTAATACATCGGGCCATATTGGCGAAGATTCTCATAGACGATATCTTCCCATTCCGGGATGCTGTAATAATCCCGCTCTATGTATTCCAGCCCGGGATCATATCCAAACGACTCGACTAAAGCGCGACACACGGGTATGGATTTCGCTCCGGATTCCATGGGGCTGTAATTCATGTTCACACTGATTCCGCAGACGCTCATCAGAGTGGCCACAGCCTCCCGGCTGTCTTCGGAGGAACTGTCGTCGTAAACATCGAGCATCTTATCCCACTCGAACTTTATGGAGGGGGATATGCTTAAATTCTGGGAATAGCCTCCGTTACTCCATGTATATGAGTAATTGTCCTGGACATTTGCGGGGAATTTATAATAGTTGAGCACCTGCGCCATGGCGGTGGCTACGCAACCGGTGACGCAGCGGGTGTCGCCGGCCATGGGGCACTTGTCGTTGAATGGAGCATCCTGATTCCATTTTGTGGTTACCAGCGGACCGATGGCAACCCGGTCGCCGTCGGCGCGCATCACGGGAACGGACACATCTGAAGCGGGAGCATTCGCGGCGTTAAAGGCCACCTGCTCGGCAAGCGAGCCGAGCCAGTAGCGCATGCCGTCGGGAAGGTCAGCCTCGCTGACGGGGAGGGTTCCGCTGTCGGAGAATCCAAGCAGAGGCACTGTGGTGTCATCGGCGGAGAGCACCATGAATCCACCCTGCCGCGAAGCGAAGACATAGACCATCGGGACGTTCCCGACGCTTCTTGTGAATCGAAGGACGGGAGCTCCCGACTGAATTGCACGGACTTTTGCCGGTCCGTTTTCGCCGGCGAGGCGGCCGAGGGCGGCCTCCGGAGTGAGTGGAGCGGCCGACGCCATTGCCGCGGTCATGCACAGCGCCGATACAAGTAATTTTTTTCTCATGTTATATGTTGTTTTTTGATTTCTGCTATAAGATGGTCTGCAGATTTGTCCTCTGCATGAATATGCGACAAAAGTAATATATTTATTTCACATCTGCAAACTCAGTATTTTTATTATGTCTTTTATTTTTCAGCATACCTTATGCAAAGAAAAATGCGATCGTCATCGGGTTCGTGAAAAGTTTTTGGGAAATAGTTGGCGGGGTTGTGAAATTACGCTATATTTGCAACATGCTTCGGTCCGCGGACCGGATTATTCAGCCTATAAGAGCGCAATTCCATTAAATGGAGCCAGTTGACGCGCTCGCCAACTCAACCAACCGCAACCTAAAATCTACATGGAAAACGATCTTAACGCAGCCACGGGCTTCACGCCGGAACAGATAGAACGCGACCGGCGCGTGCTCGAGTTGCTGTCGCAGAATTTCGGCAGCATCCAGGCGGCCTCGACGGAAATCATCAACCTCGAGGCAATTCTCAACCTCCCCAAAGGGACGGAGCATTTCGTGGCCGACCTCCACGGCGAGGACGAGGCTTTCCGCCATATCCTCAAGAACGCGTCGGGCAATATCAAGCGCAAGGTCCATGAGATCTACGGCAACACCATGCGCGACTCGGAACTGTCGCAACTCTGCTCGCTGATCTATTATCCGGAGCAGAAGCTCGACCTGATCGCCCAGGAAGAGAAAGATCTTGACAATTTCTACAACATCACGCTCCACCGTCTGGTAAAGGTGCTTCAGACAGTGTCGTCGAAGTACACCCGCTCCAAGGTGCGCAAGGCGCTCCCGCCGGAATTCGCCTATATCATCGAGGAGCTGCTCCACGAGGCTCCGTCGGAGGAAAACAAACAGATGTACTACGCGCGCGTGGTGGAGACAATCATCTCCTGCGGACAGGCCAATGAATTCATCATCGCCATCTGCAACGTGATCCAGCGTCTGAGCATCGATTCGCTGCACATCCTCGGCGACATCTACGACCGCGGCCAGGGCGCCCACATCATCATGGACACGCTCCAGGGATACAAGAACTACGACATCCAGTGGGGCAATCACGACGCGCTCTGGATGGGAGCCTGCGCAGGCAACGACTGCTGCATAGCCAACGTGCTCCGCAACGCCCTCCGCTACGGTGACATGGACACTCTCGAGGAGGGCTATGGCATCAACCTTATGCCTCTGGCCACTTTCGCGATGGACAAGTACGCCGACGACCCATGCACGGTGTTCAACCCCAAGGTGGACCCTGCACGCTGGGCCGGCGAGGAGAAAAATCTCGCCATCCTCGCCAAGATGCACAAGGCGATCGCCGTGATCCAGTTCAAACTGGAAGGGGGCATTATCGACAAGCATCCCGAATGGAACCTTTTCGCCCGCAAACTCCTCGACAAGATGGACGCGGGATTCGCCAACGTCACCATCGGCGGAGCGTCGTACCCGATGCTCGACTCCAATTTCCCGACCATCGACCCGGCCGATCCCTACGCGCTGACCGAGGAAGAGAGGATTCTGGTGGAGAAGCTGCACCGCTCTTTCGCGATAAGCGACAAGCTGCGCCGCCACATCAAGATATTCTTCTCACACGGATGCATGTACACCGTGCGCAATTCCAACCTGATGTTCCACGCCTCGGTGCCACTCAACGAGGACGGCACCCTGAAGGAGATCGACGTGATGGGACGCCGCTACAAAGGGAAGGAACTTCTGCACAACATCGGGATGCTGATCCGTTCTGCGTTCGACAGGGACACCGATCCAGTCACCAAAGAATACGCCACGGACTATATATGGTATCTTTGGTGCGGACCGGACTCGCCGCTGTTCGACAAGTCGGCGATGACCACCTTCGAGCGATATTTCATAGCCGACCAGGATACCCACACCGAGCACAAGGGAAACTATTACAAGCTCCGCGACAGGGAGGATGTGTGCGACATGATTCTCGACGAGTTCGGCGTTACGGGCGAACACCGCCACATCATCAACGGCCATGTGCCGGTGAAGGTGGGCAAAGGAGAAAAACCGGTAAGGGCCAACGGAAAACTGATGGTGATCGACGGCGGCTTCTCGAAGGCATACCACACCACGACGGGCATCGCAGGCTTCACGCTCGTGTATCATTCGAAGGGACTGGTGCTTGTGCAGCACGAGCCGTTCAGCAGCACCGAGGAGGCCATCCGCGAGGGTACCGACATCGTGTCGACCACCCAGCTGGTGGAGTTGAGCCAGAACCACATGCGCGTCCGCGACACCGACATGGGCCGCGAGCTGCAGCGTCAGATCGACGAGCTGCGCGAACTGCTATACGCTTACCGCCACGGACTGATCAAGACGAAGCAGTGAGCCGGTAGGCGTTGCAGCCGAGATAGTTGCCGAGCACTATCGAGGGGTAGAACGCCAGCAGGTCGGCCCAGTGGGCGGAGATATAACCGGGCGAGAGGCAACAGATGTAGAAGGCGTCGGCCACACAGTGCGGCAATCCGCAGAGGATAAAGGCGGGGATTCCGAACAGGAGCGGGAGCCAGTGTCCTTTAACGGCGTTCTGGACCGCGAGAGTCATGATGAATCCGCATCCCACCGAAAGAAGTCCGCAGCGGAGCGGTCCGGAGGCGAAACGGATGTCGAGAATGCCCTCGGCCGCGCCGCAGGTGGCAGGCGTGTTGATCGCCAGGGCAAGGGCAAGACACCCGACGATGTTCCAAAGCAGCATCGCGAGCAGCCATCCGTAGCGCCCCCCGCGCCCCCAGACAAACTGCGACTTGCCGGTGAAGAGATTCAGCCCCGATGTGATCACGGCGATCAGACCGAACGCAAACAACACCGCCCCGGCCACACCGCCGACACGGAGATATATCGTCCCGCCGAACGAGATACAAATCCCGGCAAGGACCCCCTTGATGATGTCTTTCTGATTCATGCCGCAAAATTAACATTTTCCCGTGTAAAAAAAGCGACTATTTTTTGCATATTGAAAAATTTGAGTTATTTTTGCACAAAATTGATGACATACTTCAAAACCGTGACATCACCATCACGGCACCAAAGACAACAACGGATATAACAACAACCTCAACAAAAAAACATAAAAACAACAACCATGGAATTACCTTTTGCAGAATCATTTCGGATTAAAATGGTGGAAACCATTCGTAAAAGTACTCGTCAAGAACGTGAACAGTGGATTAAAGAAGCAAAGTATAATCTTTTCAATTTGAAGAGTGACCAGGTGTTTATTGATTTACTGACCGATTCTGGTACAGGAGCAATGAGTGATAAACAATGGGCGGAACTAATGCTGGGCGATGAGAGTTATGCCGGTGCACGTTCTTACTATAAGATGAAGGATGCCATTAAGGATATTTTGGGATTTGATTATTTTTTACCCACTCATCAGGGGCGGGCTGCTGAAAATGTGCTTTACTCTACGATTATCAAAGAGGGAGATGTATTGCCAGGTAACTCGCATTTTGATACGACGAAAGGACACATTGAATTTAGAAAGGCTTTAGCTATAGATTGTACAATTGATGAGGCAGCAGATACTCAATTGGAAATACCTTTTAAAGGGAATATGGATCCTGCCAAACTAGAAGCCGTGCTTCAGAAATATCCGAAGGAAAAAATACCTGCTGTTGTATTGACTGTTACCAACAACACGGCGGGAGGACAGCCGGTTTCCATGCAAAACATACGTGAAGTTTCTGCGTTATGTCGCAAATATGGTGTGAATTTGCAGATTGATTCTGCTCGTTTTGCAGAAAATGCCTATTTCATAAAGACTCGGGAGAAAGGCTACGCGAATAAGACCATTAAGGAAATTGTGAGAGAGATGTTTTCCTATGCCGACATTATGACCATGTCTTCCAAGAAAGATGCCATTGTCAATATGGGTGGTTTTGTGGCCTTTAAAAACGAAGAGTTGTGGAAATGTTGTCAGATGTTCTGTATCATGAACGAAGGTTTTATTACTTACGGTGGAATGTCCGGACGTGATATGAATGCTTTGGCACAGGGATTGGACGAAGGAACGGAATTTGAATATTTGGAAACCCGTATTAAACAGGTTGAATATCTTGGAGCAAAATTGGATGAATACGGCATTCCTTATCAGCGTCCTGCTGGTGGACATGCTATTTTTGTTGATGCCAAGAAGATTTTGACTCACGTGCCGAAAGAAGAGTTTATAGCTCAGACCTTGGGTGTAGAATTGTATCTTGAGGCTGGTATTCGTGGTGTTGAAATAGGTTCTATCTTGGCTGACCGCGATCCCGTAACCCGCGAGAACCGCTATCCAAGTTTAGAACTCTTACGTCTTGCTATCCCGCGGCGTACCTACACTAACAACCACATGGACGTAATAGCTGTTGCTTTAAAGAATGTATATGACCGTCGCGAAGCCATCACCCGTGGATATGTCATTACCAAAGAGTTTCCAATTATGCGGCATTTTACAGTAGAATTGGAAAAGGTAGAATAGCTTTAGTTTAAGAGAAGCTAATTTAAAAGCTTTTTTGGGAGATAACTATATACAAGTTTATATCAAACTTGTATATAGTTACTTTTTTCAGTAGCTGATAAATCCACTTCTGAAAATTCCTGACTCAGAGGTCGGAACCAGAATACCAGTGAAAGTTAGATTATTACTGTTCATCATCGGATATACGGTTGCATTTGCATAATTGCTTCCTGCGCTAATGTTTAGGACAATCTGAGCAGTTAATGCGGTGCCGTTGACATAGAAAGAATAAGTAATGTTTCCATGTTTATCTGTATTACTTGTAATTTGTGAAGGTGTACCTTGTACAGTAATTCCTCCTAATCCGTTAGGGCCGGCAATGCCATTGAATGCTAATTGTACATAAACTGTATTTCCTTTGAATTGAATGAAGTTGGTGTTGTCGGAAACAGGAATGGCAGCTCCTCGTGGTCCGTATAGAGTGTTTGCCATAAGAACCCAATTCCGGTCTTTCAGAGCTTCTATGGCAGATTCAAAAGCTTTTTGATCAGCTGCTTCTCTGGCTTTTTTACGTAAGTCTTTTTTTACCTGCCGGATTTGTTTTTTGGTTAATTCTTGGACACGAACTGGAGTTTGGTTTCCCAGTGTCTGTGCAGTGCTTTCGAAGACAGGAAGCGTTAATGCCGCTACTAGTAGTAAAAATAATAGTTGTTTCATAATAGGTCGTTTTTATTTAGTTATTTATAGTATTTTTTCGGACTTTTGATGATTTATTGCTTATTTCCCAATATTAATTTTACCATATACGTATAATTTTCATTGATAGTTTTCTGTGTTATTAAAAAAAGTATAAAAATCTGCTTATAGTTTAGCTTTAAAATCTGTACTTTTGTTTGAAATAGTTGGGATTTATAATTATGTCACAGCTTAAATGGATAATGAAAAATGAATGTTTCAGATATCATATGTGCAGTTTCGACGGCTCCTGGCATGGGAGCTATTGCTGTGATTCGGCTCTCGGGCCAAGGGTGTATCGCTTTGGTAGACCAGTTGTATGAATCGCCGTCGGGAAAATCTTTGCAGGAGGCTGCTGCGAATACGGTTCGGTTTGGGCGGATAGTGGAGAAGGGAAAGGTGGTGGATGAAGTGTTGGTGACGGTTTTTCATATGCCCCATTCGTTTACGGGGGAGGAGTCGGTGGAGATTGCCTGCCACGGTTCGGTGTATATCCAGCAACAATTGTTGAAATTATTGGTAGATACCGGAGCACGCTTGGCTACTCCGGGGGAGTTTACCCAAAGGGCTTTTTTGAACGGGAAAATGGATTTGTCCCAGGCGGAAGCCGTGGCCGACTTGATTGCCTCTTCTTCGGCAGCTTCCCACCGGATGGCTATCAGCCAGATGAAAGGCGGATTTTCTGCTGAGCTGATGAAGTTGCGGGCAGAGTTGTTACGGATTACTTCATTGTTGGAATTAGAACTGGATTTTTCAGAGGAAGATGTTGAATTTGCTGACCGTTCGGAGTTGCTTCGGCTTGCCGGCAATATAGAAGCTTTGTTGGAACGTTTGTGTCATTCATTCTCGTTGGGAAATGTAATCAAGAACGGGGTGCCTGTCGCTATTGTCGGTAATACCAATGTAGGAAAGAGTACCTTGTTGAATGCTTTATTGCAGGAAGAAAAAGCCATTGTATCGGATATTGCAGGTACCACCCGTGACGTGATTGAAGATACGATAAATCTGAACGGGATTACTTTCCGTTTTATTGACACAGCTGGGATTCGCACAACGTCGGATGAGATAGAAAATATGGGAATTGAGCGGACCTTTTCAAAAATCAGCCAGGCAAGTGTGGTATTGCTGCTGACCGATTTGCAGCGAGGGGTAGAACGTTTTGAAGAGTATTATTGTGAAGTGAAAAAGCATTTGGCTGACTCGGCAGAATTGATTGTCGTGCTGAACAAGACCGATCAGGTGGATGATTTGCTGACACCTCAGGAGACTATCCGGTTTTTTACTTCCGGGGAAAAAATTATCCCGATTTCAGCCCGCACGGGCTTTAATTTAGAGTTTTTAATTCATGAATTGACGGATGTCGTAAATTTAAATGAGTTAAATCCTTCGGATGTTATCGTCAGCAATGTCCGGCATTATGAAGCCCTCCGACAGGCGCATCTGGCCGTTGAACGGGTAATTTCCGGCTTATCTTCCGGCCTCAGCGGTGAATTCGTATCTCAGGATATCCGCGAATGTCTCCATTATCTCGGCGAAATTACCGGCGAAATTACTACTGATGAGGTGTTGGGAAACATATTTAAGAATTTTTGCGTCGGGAAGTGATGGCTTAGAAACTGCCATAAGCAGTTAGAATAAAGTCGCTGTATTTCAGTGACTTTTCTATTTTAATACTTTCCAATCCTTATTTGGTAGTAACGGTTTTTATCCATATTTTTCTATCCTATTTCTACCGCGACGGAAATTCACGGCTAACCCGAATGTCACAGTGACGCATTAGTTGACGTGTGTTGACAATGGTTTACATGTGTTGACAAAATCCGGGAGAAATAAGGAGAAATTATCCCCAATGTAAACGAGGAAAATATGGAAGTACGAAAGATTTGTCAATGGTGTGGAAAGCCATTTATAGCTCAAAAGACGACGACCTGCTATTGTAGCCATCAGTGCTCCAATCTTGGTTACAAAGAACGCATCCGGGAACGCAAGCGGCAATTGAAACGCTCGCAAGAGTTGCTACAACCTCGACAAGCCGCCGAGGGACAAGATTTCTTCTCTTTTGCCCAAGCAGCAAAGCTGATGGGTGTTACCCGGCAATACATCTATAAACTGGTCAAGGAATCTAAACTGCGGGCCTCCCGTCTGAGTGGGAAAAAGTCGCTCATCCGCCGTGCGGACATCGAGCTGATGATGAAGACCAAGCCTTACGAACGTATCATGCCCAAAGAGGACTTTGACATCACCGAGTATTACACCGCTGAGGAGATTGCGCAGAAATATAAGGTCAATGCCAAATGGGTATGGACTTATACACGACAGCACAAGGTCCCGAAAGTGAGAATCCGCCAGTTCAACTATTACAGCAAGAAACATATTGATGCCGCCTTTGCCAGATATGAGGTGGACTCCGACCTGACGGAATGGTACACTCCCGAAGATATTCAGGAGAAGTACGGCATGACACGTGTCGCCATCCGTTCGCACGTCTACCGCAACAATATCCCATCGAAAAAAGAACACGGGCAGATATTCTACTCCAAACTCCACTTCGACCTCTCGAAAAACTCTGCGGAGGAGAGCAAGGCCGAATACTACACCGTCAAGGAGGCTATGGAAAAATTCAAACTCTCCCGTGACTCGGTTTATAATATTCTGCAATTCCATCAGATCAGCCGAGAGAAGAACGGTCGCTTCGTCCGCTTCCTGAAAGTGGATTTTGACCGGGTGATGGGTGTCCGTAAGTGACCTGATTATAGGCTACCGTAAATTATTCCAAAATTAATCTTCACTGAAGGTGGTCTGCATGGTTACATTACAGTGATTTGCCAGCGAATTAATAACAACCATAAAAAATATAACATTATGAACGATTGTAAAACCGTAACATTAAGAACACGTCCTTTGAAAAACAGGATGCTGTCGTTTTATCTGGATTATTATCCTGGGTATAGAGACAAGGAAACAATGAAAGTTATCCGTCATGAATCGCTTGGCATTTATATATATGCCAATCCGAAGAACAAGCGGGAACAGGACTTCAACGAGGTAATGGCCGAGAAGGCTGAAGCCATCCGTTGCCGCAGGTTCGAGTCGGTAGTGAATGAACGGTATGACTTCTTCGACAAGTACAAACTCAAGGCTGATTTCCTGGAGTATTTCCGTAATCAGCTCCGTAAACATGACCCAAAGTGGGAATTTGTGTACCACCATTTCTACAACTTCGTTCATGGCAAATGTACTTTTGAAGAAATTGATATTGACCTTTGTAATAAGTTTCGTGAGTATCTGCTAAATGCCAAGCAACTCAGGCGTGACGGTCGCATTTCAAAGAACTCTGCTTCCGGCTATTGGTCAACATTCAGGGGACTTTTGAAAATCCTTTATCGCAATCGGCTAATCAAGACCAATATCAATGACTTTTTGGATAAAATCGAAACAGAAGATACCCCAAAAGAGTATCTAAGTGTGGAAGAACTATACAAATTGGCAGAAACACCTTGCAAAAAGCCGATTCTGAAGACAGCATCATTGTTCTCATGTCTGACAAGTCTCAGAATCAGCGACATACTATCGTTACAATGGCATGAAATCGTTGACTTTGCAGCCGGAGGAAAATGTGTCCACACAATTACCCAAAAGACCAAGACGGAAGACATCATTCCTATCAGTGACGAAGCCCTGCAATTAATCGGCTATTCTCCGGAAAAAACCGGATTAGTATTTAAAGGATTGAAACGAAGTTGGACACAGCATCCTATGAAAGAATGGATTCGCGAAGCCGGTATCACCAAGAATATCACTTTCCACTCCTATCGTAGAACATTCGCTACGCTG
>OFFM01000619.1_pt1 | contig 26520 bp, 24 predicted proteins | sample 1521401 | NCBI WGS metagenome assembly OFFM01 (sample SAMEA3504118, study PRJEB24116) | mouse gut metagenome | biome: mouse gut; feature: mouse-associated habitat; material: faeces | place: Denmark | collected 2011
GCCTCGCAGCACTCGCACCTGAAACGAGCGCGTCTACCATTCCGCCACCTGGGCTGTTGTGCGAACCACGTTCTTGCGTCGGTGGTCTCGTTTACGGCTGCAAAGTTAGCTATTAGTTTCAAAAGAACCAAACTTTATATAATGTTTTTGTCAGATTTTTCAGCACGCCTACATATTTTTCAGTGCGTGACACGCTGAAAATTTGAGCATTGTCATGAAAATCATCATAATATATAACGCAGTAGTATAAAGAAAGTAATGGATAGCGAGAATAGATAAAGGAGTGAGGAATGGAAAACAGGGAGGTGGGAACAGAGTAGGGGGAAATAGGGAGTGGAAACAGAGAAGGGAAACAGAGAAGGGGGAAATATAGATAGAAAACAGAGAGCATCATTTGCGTTTTGCACGCGGAGAGCGGGTATATTTATCGCGGACAAGGCGATATGCTTCGGCTACCATGCGCCAGATAAGTTCGTCGGATATGTCGCCATTGAAATCGAGCTGAATCCAGTGCCGCAGACTTTGGTTCAGGGGGCGGCTCACGGAATAGTGCGTCTGCCGGAGTTCTTCTATAACCTCCGGCTCGGATTTGACGGTTACGGATGTGAAGTCGTCCATATCGAAGAAGCAGAACATGTGGTCAAGAACATAAAATACCAGTATCGATTCGTAACGACGCGCAAATTTTCCAAAGGGCGTTTTCTCTGTCACGCCCTCAAATGACAGGCAATAATCGCGGAAACTCTCAATATCCATGCTCACAAACATTTAAATGCCATCATTCCCGGGCAACATTATTGTAAACGATCTCAGATATACGGGCTATCAGCTGTGAGGTCTCATCCATCCCGTAAGCGGAATCAGCGATAAAGACAGCGACAACATACCGGCTACCATCAGGAAGAAGGAAATATCCGCAGTCATTCACTCCGATCAGCCGACCTTGCGTGTTTCGGTCGCCTGTGCCGGTCTTATGCCCGACCACTACCCCACTCCCCTCCACCGGGGCTACGAGACGGTCTCTGCCGGTATCGCACGTCTCGAGCATCCGCGCTATCGTCATCATCTCTGCTGAGCTGCAGCGCATACTATCAGCAAAAACATCAAACAGCGATGCCATCTGCAATGGTGTCGAGCGGTTCACGTAGCAGAGATAGGGATCGCGGTGCATGCCATCCTCATTGTATGATATGCAGATTCCTGAAAATCCGTAAGATTGCATCAAGCTGTCGACAGTCGCCACGCCTCCAACAAAATCAATTAGCAGATCGCAGGCATTGTTATCACTGAATCGCAGCGAGTAATCCAGAAGCTCATCAATGCTTAGGCGCATGTCGGCGACTCCATACCGTTCTCTCAGCGGACTCCATGTGTTCTCACGAATCATAGCCGCAGGAATGTCGAGGGTATCGGTCAACGCAATGCCGGACTTGGCGCAGTGATCGACCACAGCGAGTGCTACCGGAAACTTGAATACGCTCATCATCGGGAAATCGCGTGTTCCATTGACCGACACCGTGTCACGACCGTCAATTATAACCGCCACGCCTATCCTTGCGTCCTTGCCTTCTACGAAACGCTCCAGTTCCGACTGCAAGCCGGATAAGCTGGCTGAGGCGCCACACGACTGAATTACCAACGGGAGACATACCAGGACACAAAACAGAATCTTGCCAAACAACATGTTCATCTCTTAAATAACCAGTGAAATATTAACAGCAAACGGTTCAAAGTAGGAAAATACGGTGCGCCATCCCTGAGGAATGGCACACCGCATTTATCGTTTCATTCACTTAGCTGTAGGGAGTGATATCCCGGTCGCTTAGAAAAGTTTTTCAGGATATACACCTTCAGCATGCAGACGTGCGAACTTATCCACCACGCCGGGACGGTCGGCAGCGTAAGTCACGCCGAACCATTTGCTGTCGGTGTCAAGCACTTTCACCGTAGCCTCGCCACTCTTGATGAGAGCATCGACGGCAAGCGGAATGAAGTACTCGCTCTTGGGGGTGTTGATATCCTTGTCGAGGAACTTCACGAACTCGCGCTCGCTGTAATCAAAGTAATCGGGAGTGAATCCCCAGAGGTTCATCGATACGGGGGTTGCGGGATCAAGCGTCTGCTCTACGCCGTTCTCGTCGTTGAACACGATACGACCATCCTTGTCGTAGCTGATTGCGGTGCGCTCCACAACCGAAGTGAGCAGACCATCGGGCGAGGTCGAGCATACGCCACGAGCCACAGAGCCATTCTCAGTCATAGTGTTGCCCACACGGAATCCGACCATGCAGTAGTCGCCCTTGCGATCATGCTCGCGTGATAGCTCCTTGGCGATAACCTCGAAAGCGTTGCGACCATAGAAATCATCGGCATTGATCACCGCAAACGGTTCCTTGATAGCATCCTTGCCCATAAGCACAGCGTGGTTTGTGCCCCACGGCTTTGTACGGTCAGCCGGGCATGTATATCCCTCCGGAAGAGCGTCTATGCTCTGGAACACAACTTCTGTCGGTATATGACCCTCATATTTCGAGAGCACCTTCTCACGGAAATCCTGCTCGAAATCCTTGCGGATCACAAACACGATCTTGCCAAAACCGGCATGAATTGCATCATAGATTGAATAGTCCATGATTGTTTCACCGTGAGGTCCAAGACCGTCGAGCTGCTTGAGGCCTCCGTAACGGCTGCCCATACCGGCAGCGAGCACAAAGAGTGTAGGTTTCATTGCTGTTATGTTAATTGATTGTATTATTACATTTCATTTGAATGCGAACTCAATAGTCTCATCATAATGCTCACCGGGGCGAAGCACCGCCGAAGGGAAGTTGTCGTGATTGGGAGCATCAGGGAAATTCTGGCACTCGATCGCCACACCGTCATAATCATCATACGAGCGACCGTTCTTATTCGCCGGACAACCTGCAAGCCAGCAACCGGTGTACACCTGTGCAGCGGGTTGTGTGGTCGATACCTCAAGCACACGTCCTGATTTGGACGCACGGAGCACTGCGGCTAAGCGCATGGTGCCATCCTTGCAGTAATCATCTATCACCCAGCAGCTGTCATATCCCTTACCGTATTTCAGCGACGGGAAGTCAGCCTTGATGTCACGTACGAGTTTCTTCTCCACTGTAAAATCCATAGGCGTACCTGCCACCGGAGCTATCTCACCGGTAGGAATCAGAGTATCATCAGTAGGCAAGAAACGGCTGCAGTTCATCTGCATGCCATGCTCGAGCACCGAGCCCGAATCATGACCGTCGAGATTCCAGTAAGCGTGGTTTGTGAGATTCACGACTGTCGGCGCGTCAGTATCAGCCTCCAGACGCAGACGCAGCGTGTTGTCGTCGCTCCATGTGTATGTAGCCACAGCCGTAAGGGCTCCGGGATACCCCTCCTCACCGTCGGGGGCATGGTATGTGAAACGAACACCCGATCCTATCTCCTCAGCGTCCCAGATACGGTTCATGAAACCGGTCGGACCACCATGGAGGGCATTCGGACCGTTGTTGATCGCGAGAGAATACTCCTGACCGTCGAGAGTGAAGTGTCCGCGAGCTATGCGGTTGGCATATCGACCAGGCACCTTTCCGGCGCAAGGTCCGTCGGCAAGATAATCGGCGGGATTTGCATAGCCGAGGCACACGTCGTCCATCTTACCATTTGCATCAGGCACGTTTACAGCCACGATACCGGCGCCAAGCGTCGACAAAGTCACAGACGCACCTGAAGCGTTAGTGAGCGTATAAAGGGTTATCTCCCCCTCTGTTTTCTTCTGAATTTCCATGATATGTTGATCTGAATGAAGCAGTCTGACCGACAGACAGCCTTGTTTGAGAGCAAATTTACTCAATTCAATCGTAACGTAAGCAATCTTTGCGGCAAAAAATCAAAGATCCGCGAGATTAACGGTGATTTTTGCCGGGAAAAGGCGTCGGGGATCAAAGAACTCCGCACACGATTCTACAAGATTGTCGAGCGACAGTTCCGGCACGGCATTATACACCTCTTTACCGTTTACCGTAAGCCTGACAGGCTTGCCGAGATCCACGAGCCGGCTGTTCAGGAAGACGGTCACCAGTCCGGATGTAGCAGGAGTGTATGTGCGCTCGAAATCCAAGGCTATTCCCCAGCGCGGATCGGTCTCCGTCGTGCGGTAGCTCACGCGGTCAGCCGTCAGCCTGATGTCGTTACCCTCAATCTCCATATCATACCTCATGCGGCATGAGAGAGTGTCGGGTTCCTGCACGGCAAGATTATAGAAACCGGTGCGTTTGCGTCCGTCCATCTCGAAATTCTCCCAATTGACAGCCCTTGGATATGGATTGCGTGCAAAACCTTTGAGCCATGGAGTCGTAGGCGAATAGTTTATGGCATGACCGCGTCCGGGTATTAGCTCTATCCAATGGTGAAACTCCCCGGGATGGAGCGCCGAAAGGCTGTCGAACGCCTGCGCAGTGCGCCGGGTCAGCTTCTCGCGGTAGAATCCATGATCCTCTGCCCCTGTGCGCAGTGAGAAAACTATGTTGCGGCAGTTCTCAACAGGGGCGTTAGCGAGCGGCTCACCGCCAGCCATCGGTCCGGCACCGGCAAGATAATCAGCGTAGAACGAAGCGAGCCGCTGGCTGCCGTAACCGCCCTCCGAGATTCCGAAAAAGTACACCCTGTCGGGATTTATATGTCCTGACACGAAAGCCTGACGAAGCATCTTCTCCCATGCCGCCTGCTTGCTACGCTGATACCAACGGTACCATTCACCGGTATTGGGAATGCGCGGAACGAAATAAACCGACGGTGCATCGTCGAATGTCGACGCGAAATGATATCCGTTAGCCCATTCACGGTTCTTCTCACCGCTTCCATGCAGATAAAGAAACAGCGGATAACCGGCTGCCGGTTCCTCCCCTTTCGCACCGTAGCGGAAAGTCATCACGGCATTAGGTTCGAGAGAAGGGGGAAGAGTCCATGATGCAGAGTCAGCCGATAGAGGTACGAGCTGCGGCAGCCGCTCCTCATCGATTGCGGCATTTGCCGCTTTCCATGCGTCCCAGACCATGCGTGCGGCAGAGTCGACATCGGCGGAATCAAGACGAATGTCGGGAGAGAATGGAGCCTGACGGACATCATTCAACTCGTTCTCAAACCATACGGTAATTTTTTTTGACAGCGCCGATGAATCATCGACAGCGGCAGCAGCCGGAACCCCCGACAAAAGTGCGATAGCGCAACTGCATTGAAGTATATTCATGGTGATAAGTGAATGTTGGTATTTTTAAGGATCAAAATATAATCGTCATCTGTGCGCCGAACTGCCGGTTACCTAGATCAACTACCGGCGATGCGAAAGCGGTGACCTCCGACTTGTCCCATCCGAAAAGCTTTCTTTCATGCGGGAGCAGCAGATAAGCGGCACGTGCCGTGAGGAAGCCTATCACGGCACCACCAGCCACGTCGCCGAAACGGTGACGGTGATGATGAATGCGCAAAGCGCCCACACCTGCTGCGACAGCATACGCCCCCGCGCCCCATCCCCATCCGTATTCCTCACGGATGATTTCGGCTCCACGGAAAGCGCGTGCCGAGTGCCCCGAGGGGAATGAATGCCTGTCGGAGCCGTCGGGACGCGTGGAGTGGATAGTGTGCTTGAGTGTATATGTCACGCCCTCACATAGAGCCATCGACGTCACAGTGACGGCTATCCGTTCACGCCAGGAATGTTTCGGTTTCACTCCACACAACGACAACGCCGGCATAGCAAGTGTAGGCACAAACTGCCCTATATCGTCGAGCCAGTACCGGTGCGAACCGCCATCGGAAGCACGGAGCGGCAAGGCGAAGATGAGCAGTGATAGTATGCAGACAATTGTTCGGCGTATTTTAGACATCGGGAGCGGATGGTTTCGTTTTTCGGTTATATCAAATTCAGATATATCTATTATCGGCGCGCCCCTGCCTCATGATTTATATCAGAAGGCAGGGGCTGACCGAAGTATTGTATCACACACACATCATGCCATAGAGGCGATGACCTCCTTGATGCGCTCGGCAAGAGCCTCGGCAGCTTCCATGGTCGAAGCCTCGGAGTAGATGCGAATGATAGGTTCTGTGTTCGATTTGCGGAGATGAACCCACGAATCGGCGAAATCTATCTTCACGCCGTCGATATCCGTGATTTTCTCATCAGCGAAACGCGTCTTCACCTCGGCAAGGATTGCGTCGACATCGATCTCCGGTGTGAGTTCGATCTTGTTCTTGGCGATAGCGTAAGGCGGGTAGGTCTGTTTCAGCTCCGACACCTTCTTGCCGCTCTTTGCAAGGAGGGTAAGGAAGAGAGCCACGCCTACAAGTGCGTCGCGACCGTAGTGAGCGGCGGGATATATCACACCACCGTTGCCCTCGCCACCGATCACGGCACCGGTCTCTTTCATCTTGGTAGTGACGTTCACCTCACCCACAGCCGATGCTGAGTATGAGCAGCCGTGACGCTCCGTCACATCACGCAGCGCGCGCGATGAGCTGAGGTTCGACACTGTTGCGCCGGGAGTGCGCGAGAGCACATAGTCAGCTACCGCAACCAAAGTATATTCCTCTACAAACATCTCGCCGTTCTCCATAACGATGGCAAGACGGTCAACATCGGGATCCACTACGAATCCCACATCAGCACGTCCGTCCTTCATCAGATCCGAGATCTGGGTGAGATTTTCAGGGATTGGCTCGGGAGTGTGGGCGAAACGTCCGGTAGCCTCGCAGTTAAGTTCTATCACATTCTTGACACCGAGGGCACGGAGAAGCTGCGGAATCACTATGCCACCCACAGAATTGACGGCATCGACCGCTACTGTAAAGTCAGCCTTGCGGATAGCCTCGCAGTCAACCAAATCAAGGGCAAGCACCTGATCGATATGTTTGCGGTTGTAAGTAGTGTTTACCTGCTCATGTCCAAGTTCCATTACGTCAGCGAAACGGTAGGAATCGTCGGCAGCAATGGCAAGAACCTCCTTACCTTGTGCGTCATTAAGGAATTCTCCCTGCTCATTGAGGAGCTTGAGGGCGTTCCACTGTGTGGGATTGTGGGATGCGGTGATAATAATGCCTCCGCATGCGTTCTCAGCTACGACAGCCACCTCAGTGGTGGGGGTCGATGCTAGACCGATGTTAACGACATCAAAGCCCATTCCGCAGAGTGTCGAAACGACAATGCCACTTACCATCTCACCTGAGAGACGCGCGTCGCGGCCCACTACGATTACGTTTGATGTACGGGTTGTGTTACGGCGGATAAATGTAGCGTATGCGGCCGTAAACTTCACGATATCGAGCGGAGAGAGACCTTCGCCCGGAGCTCCGCCGATAGTACCGCGGATACCTGAAATAGATTTGATAAGTGACATTGTGGTATAGAGATTTTAGATTTGACTTGGATAGTAGCGCACGTGATAGAGATAAGGCTGCACATAGGCGAGCTCGCTTGTCCATCCCTCCTGCGACTTTATCACTATGCGGACTTCGGAGCCTACCGGCAGATATTCGAGCGGTTTCTGTATTCCGGTGCCCCATTGCGACGAGGACTGGAGAGTGAAGTTGCCGTAACGGAACGACATGTTGCCCGATTCCACATAATCGCTGTTGCCTTCACCGGTCATCGTCTCGCCGCTCACGTAGGATGCCAGGGCATAGCGCATGAAGCGGAAGTATATGAGCTGACCGTCGGTCACCATGCCGTCATCGCCGAGCGAGATCACCTGCATGTAGAGGTTGCCATCCTCATCGAGCTGATAGTAGGGGGCGTCCTCACCGACTTCAAACTTATTGTCGGCAGGAACCTCACCGACCACCCGCTGATCAGCGAGGAAGCGGTTGACCGCCATGTTTTCTTCCGAGAGAAGTTCGGCGTAACTCTTGTTGTCGGAGCAGGCGGATGTTGCGACCATGAAAGCTGCGGCAACCGCGATTGCTATATTTCTGATTAAATATGTCATTGGGAAATGTTTTATTTTCATTGATTCATTCAACTGTTTTCTGCGGGCATGATTCTACGGCTTCTTCATCCGGAAGATAGCGGTCGTAGTCCGGCAGTGCAGCGAGTACCGCATCAATAGCCTCCGTGAGCGAGCCGTCGAACTCGCCGCCGGCGGCATTTAGATGTCCGCCACCGCCGAAGCGCTCCTCGCAGATCTTGTTGACGGGAAAATCGCCGGTGCTGCGCATCGACACTTTCACATAATTCTTCTCATCCTCGCGCAGATAAATACTGTAGACTATGCCCGGAATGCTCAGCGGACGGTTCACGAGCCCCTCTGTATCACCTTTCACATAGCCGAACTCATCAAGTTCGTCGCGCGACAGGGTTATGAGCGCCATGCGGTGATGTGGCAGCAGAGTCATGTTGTGGCACTGTGCATATCCGCATATCCTGAGACGGTTGACACTGTTGGTGTTCCACGCCTTTGTAAACACATCATCCTTGTCAAGCCCCTTGCGCAACAGATCGGCGATCACAAGATATATCTCCGGATCGTTGGAGTTGTATGAGAAGTGACCCGTGTCGGTGAGCATTCCTGTATATATGCAGGTTGCGGCATCGGCATCCATGAGATTATCGAGCCCGAGCTGCTTCAGGAAATGATAGACCAGAAATGAGGTCGACGACGCCTCCGGATGTGAGATCATGACGTCAGCCATATTCTCCGGATCAAGATGATGGTCGATCATTATACGCGGAGCTTTAGACGCCTCAAGAGCCGGTGCGAGCCGGTCGATACGCTTCAGTCCGTTATAGTCAAGACAGAACACCAGATCGGCAGCCGAAAGAATGGCACGGCCGCCGTCGGCGAAACGCGAAGCTATATACACATCGCAGATGCCGGGAAGGAAATCGAGGGCATGGGGAGGAGTGTCGGGAGTGACAACCGAAGCACGGAATCCGGCAGCATTAAGCACACGCGCAAGACCGAGACTCGAGCCGATGGCATCGCCGTCGGGCGTCATGTGGCAGGTAATCACGATATTCCTGGCTTTATCCAGCAATCCGCTTGCCTGCCTTATCTGTTCTTGCTTAATGATTGGCTTTGTTGTCATCTATAACGTCGGTTTTGACTTCAAGCTGCAAAAATAAGCATTTTTATTTAAACAAGCTGAATGCGGGGCTTTCATTCTATTAGTTTAACATCCGGATTTATGAGATGCAGGCACTCTGTGGCGCGGGTCACGGATGTGTACAGCCAACGGTAGAACTCCTTGCCGCGTGATTCGGGTGGAATATAGCCCATATCTACAAAAACCTCGCGCCACTGACCACCTTGCGATTTATGACAAGTCACCGCATAGGCATACTTGACCTGCAGGGCATTGAAATATGGATTTTTACGCAGTGCTTTACGCCGGATACTCTCAGCCAGTCCGGGTTCAAACAGATCAGGGTCAGTCATCACCCCCTCATACAGCCGCATCGCAGACTCGGCAGAGATCGCTGGCGTATCGCTGACAAGCGTATCGAGCAGTATCTTGCATTCTATATCCACGTCGCGGTCGGGAAGCGTGAGCGTTACGTCGGCGAAACGGAGCCCATACTTCATCTCCGTCGAATGTATGTCACTGACCACCGCAATGTCGCCGTTAGCTATGAAATCGACCTTCTTATCCTTCGCACCCCACAGGTAATTGTTTTTAGCCACCATCAGCCTCTCGCCACGCGTAAGCTCCTCATCGCGTCCGAGTATCTCCGTGCGTATGGCGAGATTGAATTGTGTGGCGCGGCGGTTGGAACGTGTTATGACGATAGTCTCCGGCTGCCCGCATGATGCGTATGCGCTCTCGATATCATCCTGAAGACCGCCACCCTCCACCACCCTGACATCACTGAATCCCCGCAGACGCAACTGTGGTTCGGGCAACGGATCGCTGAGCAACGCCTTGCGGAGCCATGTGGCGTTATACAATATGCCGGAACGCGCTCCCTGGCGAACCACCTGGGTCATGACGGCACGGACTACACGCAAGCCAAGTCCGCGCAACTTCTCAGGATTCATCGCCGGGCTTTCGGCGCATCCCACCGGTGGGAGCTGAGCTTTGTCACCGAGAAGGATCATACGGCAACCGTCAGCCGAGTAGACATACTCTATGAGGTCTTCGAGCAGACTCGGTCCACCCTCGCCGTTATCCTCACCAATCATTGATGCCTCGTCGACGATGAAAACCGCATTGCGCGAAGGATTCGGCGCTACCTCTCCGAATCCATAGCCGAGGCCGCCATCCGCACTGCGGTATATGCGCCGATGGATCGTTGATGCAGGATATCCGGCGAACGAGCTGAACACCTTAGCCGCCCTGCCCGTAGGAGCGAGTAGAACAACCGGAATATGAACCTCCCGCAAAGCACGCACCAGCGCGCCGGTGACTGATGTCTTTCCGGTACCGGCATAACCGTTGAGCAGAAACACCGTACCATCTGGAACAAGCGGCGAACAGAAGCGCGCAAGTGCGGCGATCAGCTCTATCTGCTGACCGTTAGGATCATACGGTAGATTCAGGACTATGCGCTCGGCAAATTCACGTATATCCATTATGCGGCGTCAGGAGTTTTTTCAGTTCTCATATCATTCAGAATCTCACGCCAGCCACAAGTGCTATCGACTCCACGGAGTTGAAAAATGTATAATCGCTTGAGAAATAGACGTGGCCTTCAAAATTCAGCTGCAGAGCCGCAAACAGTGCCTTGTGGTTGTAGACAGCCGAAGCCATGGCGCGCACATTGGTCGAAAACATGTTGCGCCGTCCTTCAGTCGCTGTCTCATAAGAGCGCTTGTAGCCTATGGAGGGCAGTATTGTGCCGTTTATAAGCCAACGCTTGGGATAAAGCACCCAGTTGTAGCCATACCCACCGAGCAGATCGTAATCCGTGTAATGAAACAGATAGTTCGGCTTAAGCATAGGCACATGTGCGATCACCTCCGGAGGGAGTGACCGGAAATCCATCGTTATGCGCTGATGCGAGAAACTCAGACCGGCTATCCACGTTCCGGCACTCTTTAGCTGATATTTAGAGAAACTATAAGCCGCAGCCTGCGAATATTTGCGGTGATTGAAGAAGTAATACGCGGCACCGGTAATGGTACGCTGCGCCACATCGTCAAGCGGTATGTCGGGATGAGCGTCATGATAGTCACTCACATGCGTCAGCTTCACACCGCCGGAAGTCTTGCTATATTTCAGGCTCGCCGAGAAGAGGGCACAGCAGAAATCGAAGTTGAAAGATTTTCGCCGGCTTTCAGTCCTGTCGGCTATGGCATTCATATTGCCGGTGTAACTCAGGCTCACAGCCATGAAACAGAGATATGCTCCGAGGTCACTGTACGGATTGGAGATAAGGCGCAGATGTTCCTTGTCGGAAAAATAAATGGCATAGCTCTGCATCCAGTTGTAGCTGCGGAGCATAGCTTTCCAGTTTTTTCCGGTGCCGACTACATAGGTCGTATCATACGTATTGAACGTACGGTCGCCCCAGTTGTAGACATCGACACAGAACTTAGGGAACTTAGGATACCGGATGCGCGGATCATTTATGCGAAAGTTATTATTCATCAGCTGCTTGTACCATGGCAACTGTTCAAAATCAGCAGAATCGACCGGCTCCCGCTCTCCGGAGGCAGATGCCGTCAGGGAAGCGAGAGCCATAATCGCTGTTATAAGTAATTTCAAACGCATCCGTCAAATCATCAGTACATAGGTGTGAATGGTGCCGAGGGCACAAGGAGCCGGTTCACCTCGCCTACCGCAGCCGTATTCTCGGCAGTATTCAGCTTCATCACCTTGGCGCCGGGGCGCAGATCGCATTTCTTTAGGTCAATATAGTAAAGCCCTAAATTGGTCACTATGTCGAAATAATAAAGCCTTGCCGGGATATTGCAGAAAGAGCGCCATTGTGTCGACGACACATTAGGTTCCGCCGCAAGGTCGACCGTATAGAGATATGGCACAGAGACATTCTGGAGCACAGAGCGCACAATAGACACTCCGATCTGGGGATCAGCTACACGCTCCACATGATTGTTGAAATACGATGCACGCACAAAGCGGTCAGGGCTTTTCACCGTACCCGGAAGCATGTTGCCTCCACCAACTTTCTTCCAATAATCATTTATAGCTGTCATCTGTGGGTAAGTCGGATCATTTGTCAAAATATCGAGGCTGTCCCCCTCATATATCCTGACTGATCCATGGTCGAACTCGAGTATGGCGGTTTCTCCGGTTGCGTCGGTTATGCCCCAGTGGAGAGCCGATACGGTTCCGCCGTCGAAAGTAGCCCCTGAGATACTGAAATCCTGCTGTCTAAGCACGTCGACAACCTCGCGTGTCGTCGCATTCATATCAAGGAGCCAGCCCACGAACACCGAGAGCGACATATCCGGTCGACCCGCCGTAGAATCGTTGGCATAGACAGTGCCCTTGCAAAACAGTCCGTTGATCACAAGCCCTTTCTCATTCATACCTTCAGTGATGCCACCGTCATAGCTGACGGCGTAGACAGCCCCATACTTTGAGGTCCAGCGCACGGCACTCTCGGTCACATTCCCCTGCTTCTCCATTCCGCGGGGATATACATATATATTTGTGGGTATCGGAGTTTTCCAATCGAGCGAGCGGCCGACAATCATAAGTCCGTTATCACCGTGATATACCACGCGTGAGCATGCATCGGCATGAGGAGCAGCCGCCGACATCGCGGCAACAGCAAGCGAAAGTGCGATAAATGTATTTTTCATCTTTTAATAGTTGATTCGTTTACATTTAAACACTCCCCTGCTGCTGATTGTTCTGATTATTCCGTTCAGAATACGTAACCGATCCTGCCCGAAACCGAATAGTTGTGGATCGACGGATTGACGAGACCGGACGTAAACGATATGTTCTTCAGACCAAACTGACAGATGAATCCTACCGATATATGCTTTCCGAAACGGATACCTGTGCCGAGATGGAGTCCATAGTCACTGCGGCGAAAGGAATTGATGAACGTTGAGGAGCAGTTGAAGAAATCAGTCTCACTCATCACCATCTGTGGCACAAGCTGGTCAAGGCTGTTGAGACTTGCGTTGTATATCGACTGTTTCTGCTTGCCAGAAATACCGTAACTGTAATACACACCTCCCATGACGTCCCATTTCACCGCATCCGATATTGAGAAGCGGAAGCGCATGAATACCGGGATATTAGCATAAACAGAACGGTTGCGGAGGAATATCGAACTCACTGTGCTGCTCTGACCGGAAGCCACCATCATATTTACACGCGCGTGATTGAGCAACAGATTCAGCTCAGTTCCAAATCCCACAAATGAATTGAAACTAAACACTGCGGATGCTCCGGCGCCATATTGCACACCCATCGAGTTGGTAAGCTCGCGTATCTGCTCGAACTTTGATGCATAATTTTGGGTGATGCCGGATCCACCTGCCGAAAGATGAATGTCGAAATCAACAAACCTCTCGGCGGGCGCTGTGTTTACAAAACCTTGTGCGTAGGCAGAGCCTGCGGTGCATAACCCGAGCAGTGCCACAATGGTGGAAACGAGCATTGATTTTATCGGTCGAGACATTTTGTGGAGTTATTATTCTTAATTATCAGTATGTGTGCGCACTACCGGAAATGGAAGAGAATCCATGCTGTTTTACGCACTGCAAAAATAGAATTTTTTTTCGAGAAATCTTTCAGAATTTCTTTGAAACACGACTGCGTTGAATTAACTTTGCTGCTGAAAAAACATACTGACTGAATCCAGGATTTACCACCTGAGTAGATCATGAGACAGCAGATTGTTATTTACCTGTCATAACAGACAGGTTGGAGCACGAGTTAATCTTAAGTTGAAACATAGACATGAATTTATCACGCAACAAGCTGTGGCTCACCACGCGCGACTATTTCTGGATTGTTTTCGGCCTTGCGCTCTATGCGTTCGGCTTCACCGCATTCATTCTCCCCGAAAAAGTGGTAATGGGCGGAATGGCTGGTCTCGGCTCCGTGGTTTACTTTGCCACCCTGCGGCTTCATGAAGTAGGCGCTTTCCCACTCGCCATACCAGTAGGCGTGACCATGTATGTGGTAAACTTCATACTTCTTGCGATAGCCTACAGAATTGTAGCGCGGACATTCGTCATCCGCACACTGTTCGGCATGACAGTCCTCTCGCTGCTCATATATATATTCCAGCCCATATTCTCTACAATGGCAATCCTGCCTGATGACAAGCTGCTAAATCTCATACTCGGATCGTCAGTGATGGGTGCGGGTATCGGCACAGTGTTCATCCATAACGGATCATCAGGAGGTACGGATATCGTGGCTGCAATGGTCAGCAAAAAAAGTAATGTATCGATCGGCAGAACCATGATGATATGCGACATATTCATCGTAGGATCGGCATTCTTCGTACTCGGCTATTCACTTGGTGAGATTGTTTACGGTCTGCTTGTCACAGTACTTGTAAGCTATATGTGCGACCTTGTGATCAACTCCAACCGTCAGGCGGTTCAGTTCACCATAATCTCCAAACAGTGGAAAGAGATAGCACGCGCCATCAATGTCGAGGCTAACCGCGGATGCACAGAGTTCGACGGTATAGGAAGCTACTCGCATAAGCCTGTAAAAATGCTGATGGTGATGTGCCGCAAGATGGAGTCTGTCACCATCTACAGAATAATCAAGAGCATTGATGAGAATGCGTTCATAACGCAGAGCAACGTGAACGGAGTATATGGCCGTGGATTTGACACTATAAAGGTGCGCAAGCCCCGCACGAAAGCTCTTGTTAAGGTTGAACAGAACCCTGAGGCTGCACAGATACCGACACCGTCGGAAGAAGCGGCTAACGAATTGACTGCCGCTGCGGTAGAAAATACTGGTGTTTCCTGACAGTGCGCTGTCCATAGCGCACCGCATGCTTCGGACACACATGGTAGCATGCAAGGCACATAGCGCAGTCAATCCCCCATGACGGACAGCAGTCCTGTCCGATTCTGACATTGCGCCGCGGACATACCGCGGCGCATTTGCCGCAATGCACACACTCATCAGTATGTGCGAATGGTCGCGGTGACATCAGAAACCGTACGAACAGCGGATAAAGCACGTGGCTCTTTAACCAGGGGAACGATCCGCGCACCACATCGTCGACCCGCGCAGCGTGACGTATGCCGCGCGCTACGGTCTGCAACCGCTCCTCCGATTGTTCGAGCTTCCGCTCTGCAACCGATACCGCATCGACATCAAAGCCCGGCAGCAATACATAATTGTTAGGCATCTGCACAGACCATGTGCCAACCGGAAGCCAGCCTCGCCGACGTATCTCCTTACGCCACTGACTGTGCGACAGACCGACATCATCGCCGCATGTGCACACCATGAAATGACGCAGCCCCTCTCCTGCAAGAGTCACACTCCTTATAAATGAAAGCACCGTGGGAGGGATTCCCCAGCTGTATATGGGGAACACCCATATCACACGCTCGCCATCCTGGAGGTCGAAACATGAAGACACATCTTTGTCGATCCTGCATGTACGCTCAGAGAGCAGCGAGGCAAGACGCGCAGCCACGCTCGCGCTGTTTCCCGTGCCGGAATGCCAGAATATCATAGCGGACGGTGACTTATCTGATTGTCACCTGAGTCGCCCCGAAACCATACTCGCGGAAAGAAGCGTCCTGTACATCATGCCCCTTGTAGCGGTGGTTAAGCTCCTTCATTATAGCCTGACGGAGCACTCCTTCACCTTTGCCATGGATAAAGACAAGTTTCTGCCCATGATTCTTAAGGTTGGCATCCATGACACGACGGAATTCATCGACCTGCAGATTCAACATGTCAGCATTTGACAGACCGGCTTTTGTATCGACAAGCTCATCAATATGAAGATCGGTTACAACCGTATCCTGATGTTTCTGGACGTTGCGTTTCTTTACCGGGCGCCTGTCGGCAGCTATCTTCGTACGCATGGATTTCTCGACAGCAATGGGATCTATGGCGACCTGAGTCATCGGCTCTCCATTTTTCACGATCTCGTATGCTATCACATCGCGGTCGAAGTACTCGTTGGGGCGGAAACAATGCAGTTTGAAGAATTTCGTAGCATCAAACCGCAGGTTGACATTGACCGGCGCCATCAGTTCAAAACTGCGTTCACGCTTGAAGGCGATACATTGTACGGCAATGCGGCTCATACGTGAAAGATCATCGCGCTGCAACTCCTCAAGAAACAGTTGGATTCCAGGCTCTACCACCCCGGCGTAACGTGTAGTCCAGTCGGCGGCTCCCTCATCACGGCTCAGATATGAGAAGTAGATATAATAGTTGGAGTCGTTGACCAGATATGTGTCGAAGCTCGTTCCGCTGAGATTCTTGATATTTGCCGGCTCATAGCCGAGAACAATGTTCAGACGGTCACCACCCGGAGTTTCCTCAAAAGGTTCCTCCGGTTCTTTGACTACCTCTTTTGTGGCAACAGGTGCCGGAGTGATCACCGGACGCTCTGCTACTGCCGCACGCTGGGTCTCAGCTGTTGTCACAACCACGCACTCGCGCAACAGGACGGGGGTCTCGAAACCATCCTCATCCACATACGCCATATTATCCTTTATACGCACGATCTTACCTCCGCCTACGGAGTTAAGATAGCGCACTATATCTCCTACCTTTGCCATCGAAAAGTTTTTTATTGGGAAACACCGGGGTGTGGCAAATGTTCACACCCCTTGAAACAGGCATAACTCCGTTTTCAGATCATTCCTGACCTATCACACGGCGAACGCCTATGAAACGACGCGAATAGTAACCTCCGTCGGGATAGCTGTCGATACGCACACCCTGACTTGTCGACGCATGGATGAAACGCACTTTGCCGTCGCCAGCCTCAACAACCATACCTACGTGACCTATACGGCTTCCGGCACGACGTCCGGAGAAAAAAATCAGATCGCCCGGCTGAGCTTCATCGAGTTTTATCTTCTGACCCTGCGTGCCCTGCAGATGCGAGGCAGGACTAAGTGAATAACCGAACTTACGGAACACATAGCTTGTGAAACCAGAGCAATCAAACGCCTTGGGACCTTTGGCGCCACGCCGGTAGCGGGTGCCAATGAAATTCTTCGCATAGTCCACCATGCTCGTTCCCTGACGGCGGGCAAGCCAGCTCTCTGCGCGATGTGTCTCGCTGATCAGCTCCTCTAAAGTGGGCACACTGAAAAGCGCATCGTTGATCTCATCATCCAGGTTGTCGGCGTTGAATGAATAAAAGGGGACATCAGGTGTGCATACCTCCGCACCTATACCGATACGGACATCGCCACTGACCACGGTTGCCTCCGAACGCTCGGAAATATGCGCCAGTGGTGTACCGCCCAAATATGTTGCCGGAACGATCCCGGTCATGGCGAAAAAAGTAAGTATGTATTTCCGCAATTGCATCGTTCTTACTATATTTGCGCTGCAAATTTAAGCAATTAAGTTAACTTTAGCAAATTCACCGTGACATTTATACGCCATCTAACAGCACTTTTTCTCCTCATAGCCACATGTCAGATAACCTTCGCAGCCGATGGGGTACCGACAATAGCGCTACCGTCGATTCCGGACACCTTGCGCACCCCACAACTGCGCGCTGCATATCTGCTGCACCATTTCTGGGATGCCCTCGACACAAACGATTCTGTTTCAACCGCACGGTTGCTTGAAGAGAATTTCGCGACTTACGCCACTCTGTTCCCGATAGTCGACCAGGAGGAGTCTGACGCTGCCGCAGCGACCTTGCTGACAAAAGCTCAGACTTCAGCAGGAATTTACAACGAAACGCTCGCAACTGCCGAAAAATACCTCGCCGAACCTTTATCGCCAGTCTACAATCCGGAGGCTTTCATGGCTTTTCTAAGCGCAGTCACAACCCAACGGTTCACAGATGATGCCCGTCTGCAGCGATACGACGCATTGCTGTCCACACTCTCCGCCAACCGCCCAGGAGCGCAATGCGCAGACTTCATAATCAAATTGAAAGGGAAACCTGACACCACATTGCGCGGTATAATCAACGGCATCCCTACATTGCTCCTTTTTCACGACCCGGAATGCGAGGATTGCTCGGCACTCATCTCCCGAATGAGAACACTTCCCTCACTCAAAGATGCCATTGGCAGCGGCAATTTGCAGATAGTGGCTGTCGACCTGAGCGGGGATGAGGAAAGATGGGCAGCCGACGACAGTCACATACCCTCGGAATGGATCGACGCATTCTCGCCGAATGCCGAAGTGCTCAACCAAGAGATATACTACATACCGCGCTTCCCGAGCCTTTACCTTATCAATGCCGACGGCACTGTCCTGCTGCGCGACACCACCCTCGAAAAAGTCTCGGAGGCTCTGCTGCACTGAATTCAAACGGAATACGTCAGTAACTGTCATTTTTTAGCCACCGCACATAATAACGTGGTGGAGGAGCCCGTTTAACTATTGTGAAAACAGTTCCCGAAATCCCGAAACCACACCGCCGGAAACCGGCATCCGCCGCATCGTGCCCTGAAACACCGGCTCATGACGAAACCCGTTGCGAGACAACAGGTCCGCGCGATGTCACTCTTGGCATCCTGCGTCAATTCGCCAGGGTCTATAAAGTCGAGACACACATATCGGGGATTCCGGTAGCGATGTGCCCTAACTGAACCTACGCTGCCGCATGTTGCGCGGATGATACTTAAGTATCTCATCGCGCAGACGCGTTCTGTCGAGATGTATGTAGATTTCAGTCGTTGCGATGCTCTCGTGACCCAGCATCTGTTGGATGGCACGCAGATTGGCGCCCCCCTCAAGAAGATGAGTTGCAAACGAATGCCGCAGTGTATGCGGTGAAATTTTTTTTGCGATACCGGCTGCAGCTGCAAGCCTGCGGATGATAGTGAACACCATCTGCCGCGTAAGCCTTGATCCACGCCGGTTCAGAAACAGATAATTCTCCTCGCCGGGCACAATGTCGAGCGACGCACGATCGGGCATATACGCCTCTATGCAGGCTATCGCTACCGGCGACATAGGCACAAGCCGCTCCTTGCTTCCCTTACCCTCGACAATCAGATAACCATCATTGAAATACAGTTTGCCGATCTGCAGGTTGACCAGTTCACTCACACGCAGACCGCACCCGTACAATGTCTCGACTATTGCACGGTTGCGTGAGGCTTCAGCCGAATCCGGCGGCACAGCACTGACCATATCGTTGATCTCCTCGACGGTAAGCACTTCGGGCAGATGCCGCCCTGTGCGAGGCATAGCAAGAAGTGTCGACGGATCTGCATCCACATACTCCTCCTCGGCAAGATACCGGAAGAAAGAACGTACCCCTGAAAGTATGCGCGCCTGTGTCCGCGGCGCCACCCCAAGGTCATGAAGAGCGCCGGCAAACAGCTCGAGAACAGAAGGCGTGGCATCCTGCAGCGATACTTGCTCGTCATCCAGGAAATCTATGAGTTTTACAATATCGTCGCGGTAAGCGAGGCGTGTGTTCTCCGACAATCCGCGCTCAAGCATTATATGCGCCTCGTAGGCATCGAGAAGCTGCTCCACCGGCGGCAATGTATGTGCCATGAGTTCGTCTATTTCTTAGCAGATCCTTATATATTCACATTGAATCTCTGCCGCGGAAGTGTCGGCAGGTTGACAGCGACAGCCATGTCACGCCCGACAAAGGTCATCCCATATTCCAGTCCCGATTCCAGCCTCTCAAACAACTGTTGCATATCCGCGTTCCCCATATTCAGGAAAACGGTTACATCCGAGAGATGTGGCATATCAAGAGCCGTAGCCGACGTGACTATGGAGAAACCGGTCTCCGACGCCACCCGATAGCCAGCCGTGGCGGCAGCGATAGCCTCCTCCACACAGGACGTTGTCGCACCATACCGTGCCACAGCCCTCGGACGAAAGCTGAGGATTATGCGGAAAAGACGCTCGGCGGTTTCTGCATCACGGCGTGTCGGTGCCTCATCGGCAATATCTCCATAGGCATAGTATGCACATCGGTTATGCAACGTTGATGTTATGAACCGGTAGGCAAACGGGGAGTGCACACCATGCCCGCGGCTACGCCATCGCCTTTCGACCGGAAGAAACAACCGCCGCAGCATCACTTCTGCTTCTGCTCGCCGACAGCAATGCGCGCCACGCTGAATGCGATCGCACCTGCCATGATCAGATAAATCAATATGATTGAGATATAGGCTACGGTTGAGGTGGTCCGTATGGAGCGCGGATCAAACACCATTTCCACAGTATGACTGCCGGGAGCAAGACGCAGTGCACGCAGCAGATAGTCCACACGGGCTATATCAACCGGAGTATCGTCGACCGTCGCCTGCCATCCCCAGGGGAAATATACCTCGGAGAATACCGCCACCGCTCCCTGCGCCGTCCGGGCATGATATGTCAGACGGTTTGGCGCATAGGAGGTAAGGAATATTGTGTCGCCAACAGCAGGCGCGGTAGCTTTTCCGAGTATAGGTTCAAACCGCTTGTCGGCGACCGCGATAGAGTCAAGAGGAAGCATGGAGAGCGCATTCATCTCTTCATCTGGAGTGCTCACATATTCAATGCCATCAACAAACCAAGCGTTGCCGAACGCCTCGTCGTTTAGATGCACCTGTCCGTCGGGAGCTATTATATAACGTGCATTCAGCATGTCAAGCACCTGCCAGTCGGCATCGGAGGCATTTCCTGTCTGGAAATTATTAAGGTGACGCGAGATCAGATCCTGATACCTTGTCAGTTTTGCCGCATGGTAGCCTCCGATAGCCTTATGGCGATAAGATGGAGCAGCCTGTGCGAAACGCGGGATATCCATAACGCGGTAGTGTGCCGTCGTGTCGGCAAGTATCAGACGGTCGGCATCAGTCATCGGGAACGGTTCTCCGGTCGAGAGCTGTTTAGGCACGAAACTTTCCGTATCAAGGTAGCGCTTATTGACAGTCACAAGGTCGCCGGCGATCAGCAGACCGAGAAGTGATACCGTGACAGCCAGTCCTGTCTTGCGGCGGAAGAACAGCACAAGGACACAGAAACCTGCCGCAACAAACAGGAAGCTCCGCATTGCATCGGTCGATACCATAGATTCGCGCAGATTGGTAACGGCGGAATATATCGTAGGATTGGAAAGACTGAAAGTGCGTGCCACATCTGCCGGATAGCCCTGTGATATGAGGCTCTGCGAGATCATGGCATCAATCTGACGGTCGTTGTCGGAGATTGCCGAGCCGTACATTCCCGGAGCTACGATTCCAAGGAGGCAGAAGAACAGCACTATTCCGAAGCTCCATAATATAGCCTTGCGGTAGCGGTTCCAGGCATCGCTCTCCGATATCAGTTTCTGCAACGCCATAGCAGCGAGCAGCGGCATTGTGAACTCAGCGATCACCAGAATGCTCTCGACCGTGCGGAATTTGCTGTACATCGGCACATAATCGATAAACAGATCCGTAAGCCACATGCAGTTCCTACCCAGTGCGAGCAGTATCGATAGTATTGTAGCTATAACAAGAGCCCACTTCAGCGGACCGCGCACTATCGCACAGCCCAAGAGGAACAGCGCGACTATAAGCGCTCCGACATAGACAGGTCCATTCGTACCCTCCGGTTCGCCGAAATACTGGCTCATATACTCAAGATACTGCGCTTCCTGCGCACCGATTTTGCCTGAATTGACAAGATCCTTTGCATCGGAAAGTTCCGACAGATTCATCATACGGTTTGAGCCCTTCTCAGGCTTTACGGAAGCACCACCCTTGATGTTGGGTATCAGGAGCGAGAACGATTCCGAACGCCCGTAGCTGTACTGGGTGATATAGTCGCGGTCAAGACCCGATGTGCGGTTAGAGGCATCGGTCGGTTGCGACAATTCGGAATGCGAGCCGCGCATGGTCTGCGACGAGTATTCGTACGTATTGTATAGCGACGGCAGATTGGCACCAACGGCGAGTCCGGCAGCGACAATGAGCACCCCGGTAGCCTTGAGCCATCTCTGCCATGATCCGTTACGGATTGCCTGGCATAGATATGCCACAGCCACTATGGCTATTACAATGGCGAAATAATACGACATCTGCACATGATTTGCCGCGATCTGCATCATGGCGAAGAACGATGCGAGAGCGCCGCCCGATAGATAGTGACCTCTGTAGCAGAGAAGCACACCGGCTATTGTCGGCGGAACGTATGCGAGCGTCACGAACTTCCATATATGCCCTGCTCCGATAATTATTATGAAATATGATGAGAAAGCATAAGCTACCGCGCCTATGAGAGCCACATACCATCGCATTCGCATCGCCATCAGAAGGATGAAGAAACCGATAGCCATCATAGCCACCAGATTTGCAGGTTGAGGCAATCCGAGCCCCATTACGGTGTTGATCCACGAAAACAGTGAATCGGAAGGGTAGGATGGTGCTATCTGGAATGTCGGCATTCCTGAAAACAGAGAGTTGGTCCAACGGGTCGTCTCACCTGTGGCTTGCTGGAACGCCTCAGCTTCGTGCCCGTTGGCAAGACCCTGCTGCATATCGTGCTGACGCAACACATTCCCCTGCATGGCATCAGGATAAAAATATGCCAGGGATATGAATGCTATTATGGCTATGGATGCCAGCGCGCCGAGAAAACGGCGACTTTTTATGAATTCCTTAATCTGTTCCATTCTGATATTGGACTGGTCTGAATCAATAATTACCGGGGCACTCGTCTGTTCCGGAAAATTTCCGTAAAATTACAAAATTATTATGACACCACTGTTATCCTGCAAAATTATGGGCTTCCGCAACCATCGTCGGCAGCCTCGTCAGCAGCCGTCATTTGCAACCCGGCACCATGGGAACAAATTTTCCGCAGAATTTTTGAGATATCAAAATAATCCGTAATTTTGCGTAATCAATTACGCAACTCATAACACAAACAAGATATGATGGACTTCTACGAACGCACCGGCAAAATGGCGATAGGCAGCCGACTCCGCGTACTGACCGAGACGTTGACACGCAACGCATCCTGCATATATGGGCTCTACGGAATTGAAATAAAACCGAAATGGTTTCCGGTATTCTATTCACTTACTGACGAGCAGCCGAAAAGCGTCACTTCAATAGCAAAAGAAATCGGGCAGTCGCACCCGTCTGTAAGCACCATTGTCAAGGAGATGATAAAGGCAGAGATAATCACAGAGGTGGATTGCGATACCGACCGCCGTTGCACACTTATAACCTTGACAGAATACGGAAAAAGTCTTTCGCAGGAACTGATCGCAGAGCTGCGCGACGTAGAGAGAGCTGTCGAACAGATATCGGCGGAGTGCGACAACGACCTGTGGGCTGCCATAGCCGACTGGGAACGTGCCCTCGGACGAAAGTCCCTGCTTGAACGTGTTCGCGAGATAAAGGAACAACGCGAGCGCTCTGAGATAGAAATTGTAGAGTATCAGCCTCAATACAAAAAAGCGTTCTACGAACTCAACCGTAAATGGATTGAACAGTATTGGGAACTGGAGCCCCACGATATCGAGGTGCTTGAAAATCCCGAAACACATATTTTGGAAAAGGGAGGACACATTTTCGTGGCTTTATACAACGGCTTCCCTGTTGGTGTATGCGCATTATGTCCCATGCCGGATGATTCACCGTACAATTACGAACTGGCGAAACTCGCAGTCAACAGTTCGATACAGAGAAAGGGCATCGGTCGCCGTCTGTGTGATGCAGTGATAAATAAGGCGCGGGAGCTTGGTGCCGATACGGTATTTCTCGAAAGCAACACGAGGCTGAAACCAGCCATAGCGTTGTACCGCAAACTTGGATTCCGGGAACTCCCCGAATATCATCCCGCCTATGCCCGTGGAGATATTCAGATGGAATTATCAATCTGACACAAAACGTATATGAAAACCAAAGTATTCGTACGACGCGAAGATGCGTTGAAAAAGACTTTCAAGGGGGTCGACCTTGATTCTCTTGCCGTCGGAGAAAGATCTATGGTGACAAAAATGAATTATGTGAAAGGCAACTTCGCCACACTGCATACACACCCACACGAACAGTGCGGTTACGTCATTTCGGGCAAATACCGCCTGATTGTGGAAGGCGACGATAGATTGGATGTGACAATGTATCCGGGCGACTCTTATGCGATCCCAGGCGGTACACCACATTCCTTCGAGGTTATCGAAGGTGGAGAAGTTGTCGACGTATTTACTCCTCACCGCGAAGATTATATCTGATAACCAATGATTATATACAACAGAGCCAGTGACTATCCGGGTCACTGGCTCTGTTGTATTATATTTCACGATGGATCAGAGAGTGATCATTGAGCCATCATGCTATGGGATGGGTTATTCGTCGGTATTCTTCTCGGCGTAATCCTTGAGCAGACGATCCTGAACATCAGAAGGAACGAGCTCGTAGCCTGCGAACTTCATGGTGAACGACGAGCGTCCGCCGGTGATCGAGCTGAGGGCTGTCGAATAGCTCGACATCTCCTTCAGAGGCACTTTGGCGATAAGTTTCTCGAAACCGTTCTCGCTCGACATGCCCATGATAATGGCGCGTCTGCCCTGCAGATCGCTCATTACGTCGCCCATTACATCGCCAGGCACCATCACCTCAACGTCGTAGACAGGCTCGAGAATCTTCGGACCGGCATTGCGGAATGCCTCGCTGAATGCGTTGCGTCCGGCAAGACGGAACGAGATCTCGTTCGAGTCAACCGGGTGCATCTTACCGTCGTAGATACATACGCGTACATCGCGGGCATACGAGCCGGTGAGCGGTCCCTGCTCCATGCGGTCCATCAGACCTTTCACAATCGCCGGGATGAAGCGTGCGTCGATAGCGCCGCCTACGATACAGTTGCATACCACAAGCTTGCCACCCCATTCCAGAGGAATCTCCTGTGTGTCGCGCACATTCATCTTGAACTCCTGGTTGCCGAAGCGGTAGGTGTCGGGAGCCGGCATTCCTTCTGTATATGGCTCGATTATTAGATGAACCTCGCCGAACTGCCCTGCACCACCCGACTGCTTCTTATGGCGATAGTCGGCACGGGCGGCTTTGGTGATAGTCTCGCGGTAAGGTATCTTCGGTTCCTCGAATATGATAGGCAGTTTATCGTTGTTCTCTACACGCCATTTGAGCGTGCGGAGGTGGAACTCACCCTGTCCCGAAAGGATTGTCTGCTTGAGCTCCTTCGACATCTCAACTTCCCATGTCGGATCCTCCTCGTGCATACGCGTCAGTATGGTGCTGAGTTTCTCAGCATCAGCCTCGGTGACAGGACGTATTGCGCGCGAATATTTCGGAGCGGGGAACTTGATGAAGTCAAACGCATAGTCGCAGCCCTTGGCATCGAGAGTATTGCCGGTACGTGCGTCCTTGAGCTTCACCGTTGCACCTATATCACCGGCACAGAGCTTGTCGACCTGCGTCTTGATCTGACCACACACACAGAATATCTGGGCGATGCGTTCCTTGTTGCCACGGCTGACGTTGTCAAGATCCACACCCGGAGTAAGCGTGCCCGACATAACCTTGAAGTAGCTGACCTCACCGATATGCGGCTCTACGGTAGTCTTGAACATGTACAGGCTGAGAGGACCGTCGGAATCGGGCTTGACCTCTTCACCGGCAGTATTTACGGGAGCGGGCATATCGTCAACGAAAGGCACTACATTGCCGAGGAATTCCATCATGCGGCGCACACCCATATCCTTGAGCGCGCTCACACAGAATACCGGGAACACGGAGCGGTCTACCAGACCTTTGCGGATACCTTCGCGCATCTCATCCTCTGTGAGATGACCCTGCTCGAAGAATTTTTCCATGAGAGTCTCGTCGTTCTCGGCGGCTGCCTCGACAAGCTGCTGATGAAGCTCGCGTGCCTTTTCCATCTCCTCGGCAGGTATATCCTCGATAGTGGGCACACCACCATCAGGACCCCATGAGTACTTCTTCATGAGGAGCACGTCGATCATGGCGTTGAATCCCGGACCTGCATTGAGCGGATACTGGATGGTGACGATCTTGTTGCCGAACACCTCACGCATCTGCTCGATCACGTTGTCGTAATCGGCTTTTTCACCGTCAAGCTGATTGAGGGCGAAGATGACAGGCTTGCGTAGCGAAGCGCAAGTGCGGAATATGTTCTGTGTGCCCACCTCTACTCCATACTGCGAGTCGATGAGGATGACACCTGTATCAGTGACGTTGAGAGCTGTGATAGCGTTGCCTACGAAGTCGTCGGCACCGGGGCAGTCGATCACGTTGAGCTTTTTGCCGAGGAATTCGGCGTAGAAGATGGTGGAGAACACCGAGTAGCCGTACTCCTTCTCTACCGGGAAGTAGTCGCTGACGGTTGAGCCTGCCTCAACTGTGCCGCGTCGTTTTATAACGCCACACTCGTAGAGCATAGCTTCAGCGAGTGTGGTTTTACCCGAGCCTTTGCTTC
>OFFM01000622.1_pt1 | contig 26327 bp, 19 predicted proteins | sample 1521401 | NCBI WGS metagenome assembly OFFM01 (sample SAMEA3504118, study PRJEB24116) | mouse gut metagenome | biome: mouse gut; feature: mouse-associated habitat; material: faeces | place: Denmark | collected 2011
AAGCAGAAGCAGAATACGACCTTTTCAATCCGACACAACAAATTGACTCCGATTTCGACAAAGAAATCAGAGCCATGTTAGATAAATAAGCAATCCAAAACAACTCAAAACTCTCAAATCCATTGGATAAACGTTGCAAATACAAACTTGGAGTAGTTGCGATAATTTTTAATGCAACACCTTCCAGTTCTCATCCCGAGTTTTTCTTAGGTGATATACCTTAGTTTACACCAAAGGATTTATCAGGCCAACGCTCTAAATCCTCACATATAAACCAGGATTAGAACTTGGGTAACTTTGAAATTTGAATAGTGATAATGCTGCTGGAAAATTAGAAGAATTAAAGTGTGATAGAGGGTTGCCGGAGTCTAAAGTTTTTGTTATCTTTGCAGAAACTAATATGATTGAATAATGAAAATGTTACGCACCATAGTGTCTCTTATAATGCTTTGTTTGTGCAGCTCCATACACGCTCAAACCTGGCAATGTGATTCTCTTGGAAAGTCAATAAAGATTTTTAATAGTCTTTCAGAAAAAAACAATAACAAGTGGGCGATGAGCCTAAAGCAGATATTTCCACTAAATAAAGATAATGAAATTGAGATTACCTATATATTGACATGCTCGGATTCAATTCCAAGAATGGAATTGGTTGCGTTAACCGAAGGTTGGCTAGCCACGGTGTTTACAACTCCGACAAATCTTATTGAGGTGTCAAATCAAGACCAGCTTGTTTGTAAAGGTGATTTAGGACAAGTTGCTTTTGATCAGAAATTTATTGGAGCGACAAGAATACTTGCGCCATTAGAAATCAGAGTACTCTACAAAGATAATAGGGTTCGCCTGTCCTTATTCACAAAGAATTACAGAATGGCTTACGCAAATATAGGACAACTGGAAAGCGGGGTTATCTCGATTTCCGAGACCTATCCTTTCAATGAAAAGTCAAAACATAAAGGAGCATATTCCATGGCTTTTATAAATACTATTTCAAAATTGCTTAATTTGGCGAATGGATATGTCTCATATTTAAATAAACACTCAGAAGATTCTAAAATAGATATTCCCGAATGGTGACGTATTTTCATACTTAAGTCCTTTAATCCATATAATTAAAGACCTCACCAACATAAGGGACGGCGAGCCGCTTAAATTCGCCGGGTTCGGCTGCTTCTCATGCTCCACAATCCGGCATACAGCACCGAGGGCGGCAAACTTACAAAAGTGCAGTACGGCGGTGAGGCACCCCCAGCGTTTGCAAGTGTGGCGTTTTACGCCGATGAGGTTTTCAAAGCCGATGGCGAGATTTATATGTACGCCACTTATGACAATCCAAAGGAACGCGCCACGATTGTAGGCTTTGACAAGCGTTTTATCGTGCTGCCTATCCGTGGCAAAGGTATTGGCGCAATAGTCCGCAAAAACGCCTGAATAACGCGCCTATGGCTAAACACAAGATATAGGCCGATTCATATTCCCAGCGCGTTGATGAGGTTAACGCAATATATGACTACTACGCCAAACGAGGCATGAGCAACCGCGACATTTGGCGGCGTTATATTTACCCATGTTTTGCCATTGCCGAGCGGACATATTACAATTACCTCAAAAAAAGCAGTTGCATGGTAAAGGATAATTGATTAACTTTGCGGTGAATTAATTAGGCAAGAGAACACCACTGTTGCCTTTTTCAAAACTCTATGATGTTACCCGGTGCATTATAGTTTTGTAAAGCCCACAAGGGGGCACGATAACTTCAAGCTTAGTGGCAAACGGCACGGCGATTCACATGGCGGCGTTTAAGGACGTGCAGCCTTCGGATGGTCTGCCGTTTTTTTATTTCGGATTAAAGTTGTATCTTTGCATCATGGGAGATAAAACCATTGAAAGCGTCCTGCGACGACGCAGAACCCTGAGGTCACAGCATTAGCGGTGGCCTCTTGTATTTTATAAATTGGTCAAAATGTCGCATTTTGTAACAAGTCTGTAAGTGTTAGAATGACGTTAGAATTAAAAAAACGTGTAACGCTTCGTTTTTTTTAACACTTTTCGGTTTTGTAACTTACTGAAAATCAATATCACTTTTCGATTAGCCTAACTTACTTTGGAACGCTTTACACGGATTTTCAAGCGTATGTAACTGTTATATATTATGTTAGTATGTATTTCCATTCTCACTTTTTTACACATGTAAACATAATGAGATTTTGAACATTTCGTTTTGAGGATTACACATAGTAGCATCTAATTGTGTAATAGCACACATTCGTTCTTCAAGATTGAAATCAGCCAAATTAACCATTTTCTGTGAGTCAGTGATGCCGAATGGGGTCACACCCTTGAGCGCCTTGTCTTTTTCAAGAGATGCAAACTCCCGTAACCAATCTTCATGGTCGGAATCCCCAAAGTAATATATAGTCTTTTTCTTCTGTTTCAATTTTTATTTAGTTATCCAGTCAACATGATGAGCAGTTTCTTGAAATATCCGATTCCGTGATATCTGGCTTTCAACTATTATGTTGTGTCTTAATAGACGTGATAGATTTTTTAGGTTGGTAAATTGCTCATCAAACGCCTTGATACTCTTTAAAGCATAATAATGTGCGTCTTTAATTTGAATATCCCCATCCGTCAATACATCAATTACCATTTGTACATTTGCTCTTATCGGATTAAAGGTAACTTCATGGAATAAAACTTCAAGACGTGACGGTATCCCATCACTTTGATTGCTTACCAAATGAGAAAAGGTTTCTAATTGATACAAACAGTTCTGTAAATTTAACCCAACTTCATACCTATTTGCGTTATATAAAGATTGAAGGTCAGTCGTCGCAGCTTTTGATTGCACATATTTATCTTCCACCACTTTTGAATTTCCCACTTTGAAGTAGAAGTGATGGATTATGTATATCACTGCCCAAACATCATAAAACTGATTGAATCGAATCATTACGTAACCATACCAATTCAGTAATTTTATAACCCTCGGTAGAACTATTGTAAGGATAAAGAATATGTAAGAAACTATGTATGAGTAAAGGAGGCTTACAATAATGGAACTAATCTCGGATGGCGGATAAGGGAGATAAGGCCACATGTCATACTTGAGTCCCAAATTGTAAATAACAAGGATACTCACCACGAATGTCAAAGTGAGCCATGTGGCCGAAAATCGAATCAGCCTATCCTTCATTGTAAATAAAAGATTATTTATGAATCGTTCAAGACATTTCATTCTCAATTATATTTATGCGGCAGTTATGGCGTTGTGGAGGTGGCTGACAAATCCGGCTACTTGCGCCACTTTGTCGGGGAAATAGGTTGTCAGATACTGGAAGAATACGCGGTTGTCGCGTAGCACGGCCTTGTCCATGTCGCCGTTCTGGCAGACATAGTTAAGGATGTTGTTGATGAATTCTTCCTGCTCCGATGTCAATGTATTGGCGGAAATGAAGTCGGAAAACAATCTGATGGCTTTGGTCCTGTCGAGCCCCACCACCTTGCGGATAAACGCTGCCACAGGTGTATCGGCTGTGAGTTGCTCGCGCTGCATGTATCTCACATAGTCCTCTTTCGTGCCAAGCTCTTCCCATAGAATACGCTCAAGTTGAGTAATGTCGTCGGCGGTGAGTTGCTCCAGATTATGTATTTTTTGAAGCACTGGATGGTCTCGGTTCTCGGCAAGATAGTCGAGCACCTTCTGCCGATATGTCACTGTCGTGGATATCGGGCCGGCTACGCCTTCGTCGGTAATATCGTCTGCGATATTTACTGTAAAGGTCTTTCCGCTTTCACCCACGAGATACTTCATAAGGTCGCGGAGCTCGCGGCGCATATTTTCAAGCGATGCGAGGGTTTTGTGCTCCCAAAACTCTGCGGTCATCACTTCGTTGAGCAGCGGCATCTTGGCCTTGATGTCAGGGATGGCTGCTCGCTTGCGCAGGGCATCTGCAATAAGGGTTATCTGCACTTCATGGCGTGTGCTTTCGAATGCATCGTCAATCAGCCCGAGCTGGCAATAGAGCGCGAGAAGGTCAAACTTCTTGACTCTCTCATCTTCCAATGTCGAGGGGATAAGTGGAGCAATGCGTTTCTTTATCTCCTGAAGGTCGAGGGTGCCGACATATTGCCAGGCTTCTGCCGTGCGGAAACGGCTTATCAATTCCCATTCTTTACGCACGGAAATGTGAAGGTCGCTGAGTTTCTCCATTTCCTTCACAAGGTGCGACTTCAACTCATCGTGCATACCCTTGGCATACTCGTCGGCCTGATATTGAGCCGCCTGCAATGTGCAGGCTATGTCGGCGCGGACGGCGAAGAGTCGCTCTGTCAGTGTCTGAATACGTATGCTTTTCCCTTCCTTAGGGTTGGTGGCGAAATAATTGAAGTTGCCACCCCAGTCAAAGATATAGAAGCGCTCCTTATTCTTTCCGGTGCCGAAGATGTCGGGACTCAGGCGTGTGCCCCGGCCTATCATCTGCATGAATTTGATGCGTGAGCGGACACGTTTGAAGAATACCAGATTCAGACAGTCCACTACATCTATACCGGTGTCGAGCATATCCACCGACACTGCAATCTGCGGCAATGAGTCGCGGACACTGAATTTGTCGATCAAATCCTGTGAGTATTTTATGGAGTAGTCAATCTGTTCGCAGAAGTTAGGTCCGTATTGCGGATAGAGCAGGTTGAAGCGCTCCACTATCAGCCGCGCTGTCTTGGAGTTCATGGCGAAGATGATGGTTTTGCCAATCTTTTCGCCCGAATCCACCTTCAGACCATTCTCCATCAGGTCTTGAAGCATGCGGTCGATGGTGTCGGTGTTGTAGATATATCTGTATATCTCCTGCTCGCGGATGTCGCGGGGTTCATAGTCTTCGTCGGGGTCTTTGTTTATCTGCTCATATTCCCACACTTGTTCGAGTTGTTGTTTCTCCTCTTCGGTCAGGTCATCATATCTGATTCCCTCGTTGACCACCTTTGAACCGCGTATAAAACCGGTGTAGTCCACAAGATAGCCGTCATCGACCGCCGTCTGATATTCATAATAGTCCGTGGGTTCACCACCTTCGAGGTTCAGCAGTTCGTAGGTCGACTTATCCACCTGGTCACGTGGTGTGGCGGTAAGTCCTACGAGCAGCGAGTCGAAATAGTCGAATATATCGCCGTATTTGCCGAATACGGAGCGGTGGGCCTCATCGATGATGATAAGGTCGAATCGTCCGACACTATATGGCTTTGTGTCGGTGTTGACATAGTTTATCATCGTCTGATAGGTCGAGAATGTAATGCGGGCGTTGGGGTCAACCTCCGTGGTCTTGTCGCTGAGCACTGTTATCGGCGAGCCGGGCAATAGTTTCCCGAAGTTTCGTGCCGCCTGGTTCACGAGCGATGTGCGGTCGGCAAGAAAGAGGGTATTCTTCACCCTGCCGTTGCGCTGAAGAACATCTACAAGCGAGATGGCGGTGCGTGTTTTGCCGGTGCCGGTGGCCATGACGAGAAGGCCTCGACGGTGCATCGAGTTGAACCATTCGCACATTGCCTTGATGGCTCTTTTCTGATAATATCGGTCGCTGATCTCCTCCTTTACGGAGAAGTCGGTGACTTTACAGTTTGTGGCGCGGCGCATCATTATCAGTTCGAGGTCTTTCTCAGAGTGGAAGGCGAACAGCTGACGCTCGGGATAGCCCAAGCCGTCGATGATGTGCAGTTGAAATCCGTTGGTGTAATATATCACCGGGCGCACGCCATAGCGTGCCTCAAGGCAGTCGGCATAGAGTGCGGCCTGATGTTTCCCTGCATGAGGGTCGACGCTTGTGCGCTTTGCCTCTATGACTGCAAGTGGTTTGCCATCCTTGCCGAAGAGCACATAGTCGGCATACCCCACCCCGCTTGCGCTTGGCATACCGTGCACCTCCACCTCGATGCAAGCCTTGGAGGCGGCAATGTCGCCTTGGGCTTCGAGCACCTGCCATCCGGCTTCGCGCAGCATCAGGTCGATGAAGCGGCGGCGTGTCTCGGCCTCGGAGATTCCGTCCCACGACAGTACCGGCGTTACTTTCGGAGCCTCCGCTACGGCAGTGGCGGCCACCGTGTCGGCAAAGCGCTCGGGGGTCTGATCGGCGCGTACCTCCATGATGCGCCGACGCGCTTGTCTGGTCGGGAGCAGTGTTCGGTCGAATGGGGCAAGGCTCTCTATGGCATGAAGTTTCAGCAGCACACCGCCGACGAGGTTGTAAAGATTGAGCACAGTGAAGAACGAGTCGGCGCGGGTCACCGTACCATCGTGCGCAGCGAGGTTTCCTACTTTGCGAATCCAATGCACGGCCTTCATCAACTTAGGGTCGTTGATGAAGTCGGTGAAGACTGGCGATGTGGTGAGGTCAATCAGCTTGGCGCGCTCCGGTATCTCCACATTCTTCATCCTGTAGATTGCCTTTGTGAGCCATTCCAGAGCTTTGCGGGCATTGATAGCCGATGAGTCGGGCTCGGTATATTGGCGCGTCTCTGTTAGGTCGCACAAACGATACAACTCCGCCAATGCCGTGAGTTCGTTTTCCGATAGCGCTTTAAGGTAGTCGAAGTTCAGCATGGCTCAGTCGTTTTGCTCATAGTAATAAGAATAGTCAATACCTTTCATAAAGGTCTCCCGATCGTCAATATGCGAGGTCAGTGCAGGCTCCACCAATGCCTTGATATGGCTTGAATCTGCAACACTCTCCCGCATCGCTTCGAGATATTCATTCTTGTCGATTTTGCTCCAATCAACGCATTTCTTCAATGAACGTTTCAACATAAGGTCTAGCCAAATGCGTGTGCTGCGTCCATTACCCTCCATAAATGGGTGTGCCACATTCATCTCCACATACTTATCAATAATTTCATCGAAGGTGGTTTCCGGCATTCGTTCAATCATTTGTAGAGTTGAGGGGAAGTGCATACAGTTGGCAAAGGTAAATCCACCCTTGGAAATATTTTTGGTGCGAATCTGCCCGGCAAACTCATAAAGACCGCCAAAGATATAAGCATGAATCTGTTGGAGACATTTAATGCTACCCGGTTCAAGTTTACGCAACAATCCCGACTCAAAAAGGTCGTAAGCCTTTTTGCGACTCCGTCCGTCTACGGTGTTCTCGCTGTATGTAAACCAGTCGAGGAACCCCATCGCTTTATTGTTGGGCATCTGCTTGGCAAGTTCCATAATTCCCTCGGCATCAAGTGCGTCCGATTTGTAACTTTTGCCATCGGCAGCAGTTAGCTTCAGTTGGTTAGTGGCACTAACCAACTGCGGTGCTACCTTTTTTAGCTTGGTCTTTAGATACTTCCAATAGTTTCGCGTCTTGGCATAGTCATCTTGGTCGTTGAATATCGCGATTATATCCAATACCGAAAACCACCATTTGCTATTGGCATCATCCCAAATGGCACGTACAGGCCGGTTATTATAGAATCGTATTGAAATCTTGTCGTTCATAAAGGTGGAAGATTTAATTGAACCAATACTCCATGCGGCTATCCAGCAACGTCTGCAACTCCTCAATTGACTTCTCAACCGTGGCTTTCTGCGCCTCGATAGCCTCAATTTGCGTTGCAAATTGTTCTTGAAGGACGAGAGGAACTTTGGGAATATGTACGGATAATAACAGCGGCTTAGAAATATTCTTCATTGAGCCACTTGTTCCAGATGCTTTTGCTCTAATTTGCCTCTTTGATCTTTCACTAATTAGACTCTTCCAAAGAAAAATTGGATTTACATTAGGCTTGTACTCAAGACGCCACAATCTGTCAGGAAGATATATATTCTCTTCAACATTAAATACATAAGCACAGGCCCCCACAAGTTCTGCAGTGTTCATTCTGCTTATAATAACATCACCAACCTTAACCTTATGATTTTCTAGTGGTATATAGTTCTGAGGTAAGAATTTTGTAGAAGAACCGTCAAAATAGTCATAGGTAACAGCACCAGATTTTAACACTTTATTTGCGCAAGGCTCCAGACTTGCCAAACTTTTTCCCCCTATTAGCTGTGTTACATAGTTTGACAATTGTTCAAATTCAGACCAATTGCCAAACATATGGACATATATGGATTGTGCAAGGGAATCGAGCAGCTTGAACTGCTCGCGCTTAGCCTCAATCAACTCATTGATTTTATCCAACTCCGCAACTATCTGCTCTTGTACCTCCATCGGCGGGATAGGCGTTGAAATATTATTTAGAACTTTAGCTGATAGATGTTTTACTGTAACAAAGCTAGTTTGTTCTTCAATTCTCTTTAATTCAATTCCGAGAAAGTAGAAGAAATATTTCGTTAAGATTCTCGACTCGTTTTTAGACTTAATTCTACACACTCGTTGGTTAAGAAGAGCCTCTTCACTTTTCCAAGCAGCTATATTAAACTCTCCGTCCATCCCAACAAGTAATTCGCCCTTTTTGACTAAATATTCTTTAGAATACTCACCATCGTAAAATGTGGAAGTACAACCAGGCTTAACATCTCGGATGCGAATTAATGGCATACCTTTGGCGTCAACATTAAACCGCGATGATTCAAACGGGCATCCGTATAGGATGTCAGCAATTGAACTAAATCGCTTATATTCCCAATTATGCTTCATATCTGACCTCCTTTCTCAGTCAAGGTTATTTGCCAAACACCATTGTTTGTGGTGCCTGTATAACTTATTATCCCGGCTTCTATGAGCTGCTTCAAATACGTGCGAATCGTGCGTTCGGCCACTCCTGTAGATATACTCAGAAATTTGGCATTGACGGAATCCTTTGTCTTCATTAAAACCAAGATTTGCTGGCATGTACTGAATGTCTTTTCCCTATTGGCTATCGTCTTTATATTTTTGGCTATTGTTCGTGCAAAAGTTCGTGCAAAAGTTCGTGCAAATTCTTCAGTAAAAGTTGATGCAAATGAGGATTTGAACTTAAAACCATCTATTTCAGTAGTTATCTCCTCTCCCTTGTGTTTCTCGAGGGTGGCAAGTATCTCGCCGAGCATAAACTCGATGAAGGGAGTGGACTCACCGGCGGCGGTGGAGGCTGTGATGGCATTGTAGTATGCCTGCTGGTTGGAGAATACCATATTCTCGACCGGAAGATGGGCAAACAAAGGATGAAGTTGTGTCAATATGAGCGACTGCCACAACCGACCTGTGCGGCCATTGCCATCAATGAATGGGTGGATAAACTCAAATTCATAGTGAAACACGCATGAGCGTATCAGTAGATGGTCATCGGCATCTTTCAGCCAACCAAACAGGTCGGCAATCAACCCCGGCACCATATTGGCCGGTGGCGCCATGTGCACACACCCTTTCTCTCCAAAAACTCCCACATTTCCTGTGCGCCAGTGCCCCGGATTGTCGACTAATGCCTGCATCATGGTCTGATGCGCGAGAAGAAGATCCTTTTCATCAAAGGGGTTTAAGGTGGGAAAAAGATCGTAGGTCGCGATTGCGTTCTTCACTTCCTGGATCTCGCGCAGAGGTGCAACGACATTCTTACCATTGATGATGTCGCGCACTTGATCTTCTGTCAGTTCATTACCCTCAATGGCAAGCGAACTGTGGATGGTCTTTATGCGGTTTGCCTTTCGCAATCGCAATTCGGTGTCTTGCTCCAGCAGTATGGCGTACCGCTCTATCTTGGCTGAGATTTCAGCCACAAGATTGAGAATCTTTGATGTTATCTTGAAAGGAGGAGTATACATATTTATGCGTTTTCAGAAGTGAGCAAGTTGTGGAGTTTTACCATTCCATCGAGGAATTGCTCCTCAAGTCGGCGGATTCGCTCCATGATTACTTCCGGCGCATCGTAGCGAACAACTTCGCGGACTGTTTCTTTATAGGTGTTGAATGCGAGGTCGTAGTCATGCTCCCGGATCTCAGCAAGGGGCACGAGAAATGACTGGTCGGTGCGCGTTCGCCCGGTTTCCCCTTGAAGGTTGTGGAAGCGTGAGATGATGTCGGGGATGTCGTTGTCAGCAACTTCTGTGCGCTTTTGGTCGAGCGAGAAACCATCGGCTTTCATATCATAAAACCATACCTTGTCGGTGCCTCCGGAATTGGTCTTGGTGAAGATGAGAATGGCGGTGGAAACCCCCGAATAGGGCTGGAACACACCCGATGGCATGGAGATTACAGCTTCAAGACGGTTGCCTTCTACGATAGCTTTACGGATGGCTTTGTGGGCATTGGTGCTGCCGGTAAGCACCCCATCCGGCACGATGGAGGCGCAACGGCCACCCACCTCGAGCGAACGGAGGAAGAGCGACAGAAACAGCAATTCAGTTTTCTTGGTCTTTGCCACTGTCAGCAGCGACTTCGCCACACCTTCGTAGTCAAGACTTCCGGCAAAGGGGGGATTGGCGAGGATGAGCTTGTAGCGGTCGCTGTCGGTGTTGTCGGCGGAGAGCGAGTCGCGATATGCCACCGTCGGGGAGTCGATGCCATGCAGCATGAGGTTCATCGCGCCGATGCGCAGCATGGTCTGGTCGGTGTCGAAGCCGTGGAGCATCGTAGAGCGGAAATGACGGTCGTTGGCCGGATTCATGAGTTCCTTGGCATAGTGTTCTTTGATGTATTTGGCGGTTTCGACTATGAAGCCGGCACTTCCCATGGCAGGGTCGCAGACGGTGTCGGCGAGCGTGGGCCGCATCAGTTCGACCATCATGCGGATAATGTGGCGGGGGGTGCGAAACTGGCCGTTGTTGCCACTGGCAGCCATCTTGCCGAGGATATACTCGTAGGTGTCGCCCATGGTGTCGCGGTTGTTCATGTCGAGATTGTCGATGCCGTCGACAATCTTCACCAGTGTGCGCGGATTCTGAATCAGGAAGATTGCGCTGCCCATAAAGCGGGAGTAGGCCGAGTCGCTGCCGCTGTTGAGATGCTTGATGTAGGCAAACGCATCGCGGCTTACAGTGCGGAACATCTTCTCAGGGTCGTAATGCTTGAAAACATGCCAGCGCAGAGAATCAAGTGGCACATCCTCACCGGTGTCCGGGTTATGCCATGTGCCGTAAGAGAAGGCAGCATCCTGACTCATTTCGATGCCGAGAGCCTGCGATACCTGCTCTTGCTGAAGCTGCTGGTCGTCGAGCATCTTCATGAAGAACAGATAGGTCATCTGTTCAAGTATGGTTATGGAGTTGGTGATACCACCCGTCCAGAAGGTATCCCATATTTGGTCGATCTGATTCTTTATCTGTCCTGTAATCATAATCTTTTAGATTCTTGAGTCGGGTTTACGCCAAAAGCTGCTGGCATGGATTTTTCGCTTGCCGTTGTCTAGTGAACTAATTTAAACTCTTTTTTTAGTTTTCGTAAAAAGTTGAAATCAGTTCATTAGCTCAGTCTGGCATGTGCAATACGGGGTCATCTTCAGAATTGAAATTGACGCAAATTTACTGATTTTTTTTATAACTACAGAATGAGGTTGTGTCTAAATGGTCAATCTTCATTAATATTTGGAATCTTCCAATCCTTTACAGTCGTTTACGGGCGCACAGTCTTTACGGGAGCACGACCTTTACGGGTGGGCGCATCGCCCAACGCCGTTAAGTTAAAGAGGACCCTAAATATCTCATAATTGGTAAGATGGGGAAGGAATTTAAGGGCGCGGATGTTTCGCTTGTCGCAGCGCGACTGCGCCGCGGATGGGAAGGATTAACGCGGATTCAATTTGCGTAATGCGCTGGGTTGCACGCAGATGGGGACGGATGCATCTCGGCGCTATGCGCCTTGATGCCCGCAGATTGGCTGCGCACTCCCTCTTGATACGGATTTCACGGGAGAACAGGGCTTACGGGAGAACGTAAAAGCCGTTGCTCCCGTCACCACATTCTCTCGTGAAAAGGATAGTCTATTGGGGGGGCGACCACCATCCGGCACCATCCGCGTTGCCACAAGGCGCATAGCGCCGATGTGCCTGCGCCCCATCCAATTGCATCTGAAGCAAAAGAAAATCCGCGTTAATCCATTCCATCCGCGCTCGCAACGAGCTGCATAGCAGCGAGTAAGAGAATGATCCGCGCCTAAAAAAATTCCTTCCCCATCTTCCTGACTAAGTCAGCCAAAGTTGTATCCTTAACTTACCCCGTTCTCCCGTAAAAAACGTACTTCCGTAAAAAATACGTACTCCCGTAAAAAAACCGTACTCCCGTCTGTATGACGGCAGGAGGGCACGTATAGGCACAAAAAAAAATTGATTGTCATCTCGACAACCAATCTTCTGTTAACCTTAAAATCTAATACCATGAAAAACTCAATGCAAAGGTACAAATATTTTTTGAAACAGTGTTATAAAACATAGAAAATATGGTTGTATTTAACGTTTGTTAACATAGTACTCATTTTTTACAAATAAATTATGCATTTTTGAGGGTTAACGTACGCTCGATACCCTCTTTCAGCTGCCCGGGCACGCTGCCGGCGCCTCTCTGAATTTTGAAATCAAAAATTTCATATTTCTCATCCTTTTTTTGTAACTTTGCACATACCCCTCGATGCGACACGCAAGTGCCAAGTGTCTCTCAAAAATCAGCCATGCAGAAATCATAGCTTCGGGAGATGCATCGAACATAAACCATTTGAGAGATACATATACATATATGGAAAATAAAATCAGAGTCAATGGACTCACATTCGTGCCTTATCTCACACGTGAGATGATCGCCGAGCAAGTGAGACGTGTGGCCGGCGAACTTCGCAATGACCTCGAAGGGAAGGAGCCGGTGTTTATCTGTGTGCTTAACGGCGCTTTCATCTTCGCGGCCGACCTTATCCGCGAGGTAGGCATCAATGACTGCCGCACCGCTTTTGTGAGATATGCCTCCTACGAGGGCACCTCTTCTACCGGCAAGGTGCGCCAGCTCACCGGCCTCACCGAGGATGTGGCGGGCAAGGATGTGGTGATTATCGAGGATATCGTCGACACGGGCCTGACTGCCGTCAGAATGATCGACGACCTGAAAAAGCAGCATCCGGCTTCTGTGAGATTCGCCACGCTGCTGCATAAGCCTGAGTCTTCCACCACCGGTTTCAAACCCGATTATGTGGCTTTCGAAATCCCGTCGAAGTTCATCGTGGGATATGGTCTCGACCTGGATGGCAAAGGACGCAATCTGCATGACATCTATGTGATCGAGGAGGAGAAATAATCAGCTGATGCGGATTGACCGCATCTTGAGGGGGTTGGCAAGGACATATATTTAGACTCCCTCACCCAACCTGCGTCCTCCAAAACTCGACAAATATATAATCGTTCATTACAGAAATAATCTGAAATGTTGAATCTTGTTCTTTTCGGAGCTCCGGGCTCCGGCAAAGGCACTCAAAGTGCAAAACTGATTGACCAGTTCGGTCTTTTCCACATCTCCACAGGCGAGGTGCTGCGCGACCACATCGCCCGCGGCACCGAACTCGGCAAGACTGCCGAGAAATATATCTCTAAAGGGCATCTGATTCCCGACGACCTTATCATCGACCTCATCGCCCACGTCATCGATTCTGACGCAAAGGATGCGAAGGGTGTGGTATTCGACGGTTTTCCCCGCACTATCCCGCAGGCTGAGGCGCTGAAGCGTCTGCTTGAGGAGCGTGGTTCGAAGGTGCATGCCGTAATCGGCCTTGAGGTGCCTGAGGATGAACTCGTGGAGCGCATGATCAACCGCGGCAAGGAGACAGGCCGCGCCGATGATAATCTTGAGACCATCAAGAATCGTCTGGAGGTCTACCACAACCAGACTCACCCGCTGCGTGAGTATTACCTCACCGAGGGCAGCTATCTGCCCATCAACGGCAGCGGCTCGGTAGAGGAGATCTTCGATGCCATCGCCGATGGCGTCGAGAAGGCTACCGGCGAGACTCGCCGCAGCCGCAAGTAAGCAATTCGCTCCACTGCTCTCACCGAGGGCTTCTCTCCCCTACCCTCTTCTCCATTTATCTGACTATCCCGATAAAAATATCACGGGGCCGGAACTTGATTGTTCCGGCCCCGTGAGTTTTATCGGGACTCTCTTTACCCTCCGCGCGAGGCGGAGGGTAGAGAGGGTGTCGTGGGTCAGCTTAGAAGCTGCGGATTATTTCTTCCATTCGGCCTGGGCCTCTTCTGAAACCCATGTGGTGCTCTGGAATGTGAATTCTGCATCGCCGGTGACGAGGTATACTACTGACTCCTCTGAGGCAGCGCCGTCGTAGCCGGTGAAGTTGATGGTGTAGGTCACATCCATGCCGAGGATGGCGCGTGCCTCGGGGTGCATGGCCTTGAGGGCGCCGGGCATAACCTCGGTGCAGAAGCGCTTCTTCATCAGCTCGGTGATCTGATCGTTGGAGAGACCTTCGTAGCCGGTGTAGCCCACAGGCATGTTGTTGAGGGCTGAAGCAGCGCGCACATCGACATTACCGTAGTAGGCTGAAGCACCTGAATAGAACTCGGCATTTGCGCGATAGTCGATGAAGTATTCGCCTGAGGTCATAGAGGTGTCGCCCATCGGCACACAGATGTTTTCATATACCCATACCACACAAGCCATGTAGTAAGCATATGAGGGATCGGTGTTGCGCACATAGGGGAGCGTGATGACTACTGAGGGATTATACTTCCATTCACCATCCATCTTCACAAACTGCGAGGTCACCTGACCTGCGTTGTAGCCCCACTTGCCATCAGCGCCGAGCACATATTCGCGTGCCTGGATGCTGCTGGCTCCGCTATTATAATAGGTGTAGGCTACGGTCTTGGTGTCCTCTACGGCTGCATAGGGGAAGCGGTTCTTAAGGAAGACAGGGAGATATTCATCGGGCTGCGAGCCGGTGAGGTTGGCGTAACTGAGACCCATGGCGGTGTAGTCGGCGGGATTGAGCACCACAACATCGCTTACTGCCTTCCAGGCTGTGCCGTCAAACTGATAGAGTGCATTCTCTACCTCGTAGCTTACCTCAGCGAGGGGAGCACGGCGCACTGCCGGGCGACGCACCTTGCTGCCGGGAGCGGCCACATCGAGAATCACCATATTGTAGTAGCGGCCACCTGAGATGCTGGTGAAGTAGCCTGTCAGCGTATAGGTCTTGCCATCCTCGAGCTGAGCCTTGACGGCATCGGTGAGCATATAGCAGCTGCCGGTGGCTGAAGTGGCGCCATCTACATTGAAGTTGTAGTAGTTGCCGCTTACCGACATTGTGCCGGTGAGCTGCACATACTGGGCGAGGAAGGGACCATCCTGAAGGATGGCGGCGTCCATGTCGGCGCCTGTCACCACTGTGGGAGCGGGATAGGTGTATTCGCCGATGCCGGTGATCTCATAGTCGGAGGCGCTCACGGCAAGCTGATAGCCCTTGTTGTAGGTGGCTACTGTGCCGCTCACGATGACCTCGCTGTAGAGGGCCACAGCTGTGGCGTCGAATCCGCTGGCCTGATAGCAGAGCAGCGAACCGGTGGCGTCGCTCACCACGAAGCCGCGGGCTTGGAGCGCTGTGATCACACCTTTGATCTTCACATTCTGACCTTCGGCGATCGAGCCTATCTCGTTGTAGGTCTCCTCACCCTGGTCGGGAGTGCCGAAGATGGGATTGACTTCGGCGCGGTTGTAGGTCACGACGGCATACTGTCCGGCCTCGGCCTGCAGATTCTGCTTGAGAATCATAGGAAGCGATGCAGCTGCGGGATAGGCGGGTGCAAAGGCGTTGATATAGTCGTCGTCGCTGCCCCACACCTGCTGATACTCGGCCTCACTTACAGTATAGGTGAGTGTGCCGGCGTTAATCTGCTTCACCTGCTCGGGGAGGTCGGCGGTGACGTTGTAGGTCAGCTTCACGGCCGAGCCGTCGTTGTAGGTGTAGTAGGGCAGATTCTTGTTGGTCGATGCCAGAAGGGCGGGCAGATATTTTGTGGCCTGCTCCTCGGTGGCGAAGGCGCCGTTGGCGGCGATGGCAGCGAGGGCTTCGCTCTCGCCATCCTTCTCGGCCAGCGCGATGTTGGCGGGCAGCGAGGCGATGGTGGCGTAGTCATCGGTGGTCAGCGCATACTCGGCCGTGGTCTCACCGCCGGCTACCGGGGGCACCGTGAAGCCATCGAGATGGTCATTCCATGAGTTCTCGCTGCAGGCGCCCAGCAGAAGAGCCGGGGCGGCTGCCATTATAATTGACTTATAGAGTTTCATAGTGAAATGGTCATTTTGATTTATGATGCGGTTGGGATTAGAATGCCACTTTCAGACGCAGTGCATAGGTGCGGCCGAATGAGTAGAAGGTGCGGTATGCGTTCTGCCATGTGCCATCGATAGTGGCGTCGGTGTAGGCATCCATCACGTAGTTGTATCCGGCCACATTGTAGACGTTGCCGAAGATTGTGGCATCGAGTCCGCCGATCTTGAAGTTGTAGCTGGCCGAGAGGTCGAGCTGATTGCCCCACGGAATACGCCAGGGTTTACCCACATTGATCTCTGCGCCGGGCTGATAGCTTGATGCGCTGAGCGAGAAGTCTGAGTAGTTGCGGGCGGATGCTGTCCAGTCTACACCGAAGCGGAAGCCCTTGAAGGGGCGGAAAATCACGCCGAGGTAACCGGTGGACTGTGCCGAGCCACCCACCTTGCGACCCTTCTGGTTGAGCACGGCGTGGGCATGGTCGGCTGCGAGCACTCCTGAGGCGAGGTTGCCGCGGAGGTCGGCGAGGGGCTGACCGTAGTTGTTGTAGAAGTAGCCGGTGGCGTTAGAATCCCATACCCAGTCGCCGAGCGACACCATACCGTTGAATTCAACCCACTTGGCGGGCTTGAATGTGGCGTTGACCTCGACACCCATGTGGCGGGCGTTGACACCCTGCATGTTGAAGAAGGCGTTGTCGCCGTTGCTCATGTCGACCACGCGGCTGGCAGTCTTGTCAAGCCACTTGGTGTAGTAGGCGTTGACTACGGCTGTGAACATCGGTGAGTGGAATTCGTAGCCGATCTCGAATGTGCCGCATTTCTCGTTGACGGCATTCTTGTTGACCACGTTAGAAGTCTCGTTGGCGAAGAATACGGCCTTCGAGAAGTAGGGGGCGCGGGTGAGGTAGCCACCGTTGATATAGACGTTGTTATGACGGTCGATATTCCAGTTGGCTCCGGCCTTGATGTTGCCGGCCATGAAGTTGGGCTTCTCCGACATGGCGTGCTCGGCATCGTAGTAGAGGCGGTCGTAACGCCAGTATGTGGTGTTGTTGACCGAACCGGCGAGGATGGCGGTCAGTTTGTCGCCGAAGGGTTTGTACTCAAGCTGGGCATAGAGTCCCTCCTGGGCAGTGTGGCCGGTGTAGTCGCGGTATACTACATCGCCTACGCCGAGCTTCTGATATACCCACTCGGGGTTGGCAGCGGCTGCGTTGTTGGCGGGGTTGATGCCTGCGCGCGTTCCATCGTCAATGTAGTAGGCGCCGCTGTAGAGGTTGTCGATCGTGTTCTTGTGGTAGCCTACATAGTAGCGCACGTCGATACCGGCCAGAAGGTTGAGCTTGTTCTCGATGAGCTCGTTCTTATAGGTCGATACGAGGCCGATCCATGTGTGGCTGTTGCCCGAGCGGGCCATAATCATGTTGGAGCCTGTCTCTGAGGCGGCGTTCATGTCCTGGATGGCGCCGTAGTCGAATGTGCCGTCGGGGCGACGGAAGAGCATGTTGAGCTGATGGTCGGAACCTACGCCATACCATGATGAGTATGAGAGGGTCTGACCCTTGTAGGTGCCGCGTCCCTGACCCGATGAGCCGTAGCCTGATGAGAATGAGGCGTAGATGGCACTCGACAGTGATGACTTGTGATTGATCTGCCAGATATGGTTGAGTGAAATCTGGGGCTTGTGGTATACGTTGCGCGATGACGAGCAGAACTGACCCTCATTGTCGTAACCGAATGTGGGGTTGTAACGGTACATGCTCTTGCCGTTCATGTAATCCTTCACTTCCTGCCAGCCCTCGATGGTGAGACCATTGGCTGAGTTGCGCTGATAGTGGGTCTGCGGTGAGCCGAAGGCTGTGAAGCTGATCTGATGCTGGGCGTTGATGCGCTTCGAGACGTTGACGAAGTAGGTGTAGGCATTATATTTTGTGCCCTGCACATATCCGTCGCCCCATTTGCGTGAACCGAGGATGGTGAAGGCCCAGCCGTTGGACATCTGGCCGGATGAGACGCTGAAGCCGATGTGGTTCATGCCGTCGTTGCCCATGCCGTAGAAGATGTTGCCGCCGCGCTTCACGTCGAGCGACTTGGTGGTGATGTTGATTGTGCCGCCCACCGAGGGGGTAGAGATGATGGCCGCACCAAGACCACGCTGGGTCTGCATCGATGAGGTCACATCTGAAAGGCCGGCCCAGTTACTCCAGTAGAGGCCGCCCCACTCCATGTCGTTGACGGGGATACCGTTGATGAGGGCTGCGATGTTCTCGGTCTTGAAGCCTCGCATGTTGATTTTGGCATCGCCGTAGCCACCGCCATCTTTGGTGGCCCATACTCCCGGGGTGGTCTTGAGCACCTCAGGAAACTCCTGGTTGCCGAGTTTGGCCTCGATCTCGGGGCCTGAAATGTTGGAAATCGCTACCGGTGTCTGGCGAGTGCGGGCCAGTGACTGTGTGACCACGACGTCTTGCAGCATCGTCTCGCGGGCCTCCATGACGACGTCGCCCATATTGGCGCGGGCCTTCAGGCTCAGCGGGGCGTAGCCGACATAGTCGAAGGTCAATTCGCGTGCGTTGTCGGGCACCTTGAGGCGGAACCGACCGTCGATGTCGGCGGCTGTGGCAATCTGGGTGCCTCCGACTCTCACTGTCGCACCGATGAGGGGCTCACCCTCTTTGTCGATGACTGTGCCTTCCACGATGTAGTCGGCCAGACACGTTGACGTGGCCAGCATGACTGTCGCGGCTGAGAGGATTGTTCTCTTCATAATGTCAGGGATTAATGGAACTATGTGTTGTATTGTTGTTGTCTGTATGTAGGTTGCGGCCTGAAGGCAGAGGTCTTTCGGGGTCGCGGCCTGAAGGCAGAAGTCTTTCGGGGTTGCGGCCTGAAGGTGCACCCCTTTACTTCACCACCTCCTGCTGATGCTCATGGTAGGCGGCCTCGGCTTTGCGCTTCTTGAGCTTGACCTTCATCGTGTCGAAGCCCTTGCCGTATACGCCATTCACATTGGCTTGCGTGATAAACGCTTCGGGGTCAATCATCTTGACTATGCGGAAGATGGTCACTGACTCTATCTTGCGACACCACACCATCAGTATCTTCACATCCTTTTTCGAATACCATCCCATGCCGTCGAGCACCGTCACTCCGCGACGCGCCTCGGCATTGACCTTGTCGGCTATCTCCTGCCAGCGGTGGGAGAAGATCACGAATTGTGTGGCCTGACGGTTGGTGTTGATAATCATGTCGGTGACGTAGGCGATGACGAAGGTCACAATCCAGCCGTAGACTATCAGCGGCACCCTGGCCTCAAGACGCGATGAGAAGTCGCCTTCGTAAGGGAGCAGGATTGAGCAGCTGACGATGAGCATGTCGGTGACAATCATGGTGCGGCCGATCGAGACGTTGCTGAGCTTCGACACCATGGCGGCCACGATATCGGTGCCGCCGGATGAGCCGTTGTGGATAAACACCGTGCCCACGCCAAGGCCGCAGAGTATGCCGCCGAGTATGGCGCTCATGCTGATGTCGGCTATGATCGGGTGGCCGAGTCCCATGAAGAAGTTCTCGAGCACGCCGATGAAGAGCGAGATGACTGTGGCGCCGAATATCGTGCGCGTCACAAAGGTCTTGCCCACAATCTTGAACGCGAAGCCGAGCAGCAGAAGGTTGCAGGCATACTGAGTGACTGCCACCGGCACAAAGCCGCGGGTGCCGAAGTATACGAGCGTGCCCACACCCGACAGGCCTCCGATCACAATCTCGTGAGGCAGGATGAACGCAGTGAAACCGACGCCGTAGAGCATCAGTCCGAAGATAATCATGATGTAATCCTTGGCGTTGTTGAGCAATGCCTTATGGATATCTTTTGTCATGGAAAGATAGATAGAGGTTACAAAAATATGCCTATCGGCCCGACAAGCACTACTCTTGCTCAGACCAATGAGGGCCACAGTGTTAATTTCTGTACAAAGATATAAATTTTTATGTAACCCACAAAACACCTACCTATACTTTTAACTTTTTGATTTATTTCGAGTATTTACTCGCCGCTCCGGCAAGCCTTCAGCCCCGATGAGATGTTATACGTATGTAGCATCTGCCGACTTGCTTGCCGGCAGTGCGGCGCCCCACTATCTTACGCGCTATCACCTTAATTTAGTTTGGATAAAACAGAATATACTATGAAAAGAATCGTACTGCTTCGCCACGGCGAGAGTGAATGGAACAAGGAGAACCGTTTCACCGGATGGACCGATGTACCTCTGACCCCCAAGGGGATAGAGGAGGCGGCCGAGGCCGGGAAACTGCTGATGGATCTGGGCTTCAGATTCGATATGGCGTTCACTTCTTATCTCCGAAGGGCTGTCAGGACTCTCGATGTGGTGCTCGAGAGAATGGACCAGATGTATATCCCGGTGCGCAAGAGCTGGCGCCTGAATGAGAAGCACTACGGATTTCTGCAGGGTCTCAACAAGCGCGAGACGGCTGAGAAATATGGCGAGAAGCAGGTGCAGATATGGCGCCGCAGCTATGATGTGGCGCCGGCGCCGCTCGCTCCAGATGATCCGCGCAGCCCGCTGCTCGACCCGCGATATGTGAAGGTGCCGGTCAATGAGTTGCCGCTCACTGAGTCGCTTAAGGATACGGTGCGGCGCACGATGCCCTACTGGGAGTGCGAGATCATGCCGGCTCTGGCCGACAACGACACTCTGCTGGTGGTGGCCCACGGCAATAGTCTGCGTGCCATCATCAAGAATCTGAAGCATATTCCGGATGATGAGATCGCTGAGCTGAATCTGCCTACGGCCACTCCGTGGGTGTTTGAATTCAACGACGACCTCACCTACCGCAGCGACTACATGCCCGGCGATGCCGAGGAGATTGCCCGCCGCATGAAGGCTGTGGCCAATCAGGCTTCGGCGCCCGATGCCTCGCGCGATGCCTCGCCCTCGGCGCGCTCCTAAATTTGCATTTCTCGGCATAAAGTATTAAATTTGCGGCTATTCATGGAGGGGCGTCTCGGGCTCTTTCTCTAATTTTTGACCCATCATGCAACACAAATTTATACTTGCAGCCTCTCTGGCTATGGCTGCCTCGGCAGCCTGGAGCGCTGATTTCTTCGACACTTCGGCTCCTGAATCGCTTATCGATCTCGGCGTCCGCTTCGGCGTCAACACTTCCAACCGCAATCTCAACAAGGAGGTCTTTAATGTGTGGAACCTCAATTCCTGGGGCACGGGCATCGACGCCGGCGTGGTGGTCGACATCAACTTCCGCAATTATTTCTCTATCCAGCCGGGGCTCTTCTATGAGTCACGCAGCGGCAAGTATTCTTATGTGAATGTGGCCGGATATAATGAGGAGGGTGAGGCTGAGTATATGACTCAGTATGGCCGCGACCGCAGCTATAATTTCGTAATCCCGATCATGGCGGCTTTCCACTTCAATCTGAGCGATGATATCCGCTGGAATGTGGAGGCGGGTCCATACCTGCAGATCCGGCTGAAGAATTCGGTCAATGGCGATTTCTATTATCCTGTGTATACGAATCCTGCGGCCAATCCCACTGATTATGTGGCGATAAAGTCTACGAAATGCGATTTCGGGCTGAAGTTCGGCACGGGACTGAAGATTCTTGACCACTATGTTGTGGCCGTGCATTACGAGGCCGGATGGCTCAAGCCCTGGAGCGATTCGCGACTGGGGGGCCGCAACAAGGCCTGGGTCTTCTCGCTGGGCTACGATTTCTGATTCTCCCGTCCAGAAGCAGCTGTGGCTCCTACACGCGTCCCGCGCGGTGTTTTTCAGTGGGAGCCATGCCCCGCCGATGATATTTCTACACGCCGTCTGTGCCATGTGAGTTGCTTCTTGGCATAGACGCGCGTGTTCTTTTTTATGCGCTCTATGGCTGTGGCGCGGTCCATCTGGCCATCAAACCATGCAAACATCTCCTTGAGTCCCACCGTATTGAGTGAGTTGAGACCTCGGAGTGGATAGACACTGCGGGCTTCATCTTCGAGTCCGGCCTGCACCATGGCATCCACGCGGCTGTTGATGCGGCTGAAGAGTTCGTGGCGGGGAAGGTCAAGGTGGATCAATTCTATCTCGAAGTCGCGCTCGGTGCGCCGCCCGGTGCGCAGGGAGGTATAGGTGCGGCCCGAGCCTTTGATTATCTCGAGGGCATGCACCACACGCTTGAGATTACGACGGTCGACTATACCGTAATATTCCGGATCAAGGCGTTCGAGCTCGGCCAGAGCCCAGTCATCGCCATTCTCCTGCCATAGACGCTGCACCTCCTGGCGCACGCTGCCGCTGACCTCCGGGAGTTCATCTATCCCATGGCAGAAGGCGTCGATATACATCATCGAGCCGCCGCACACTATCACCTCGCCACAACGCTCTATCTCGCGGCGTGCCACCTGCAGCGCCTCCTCTTCAAATCGGGCGGCACTGTAGTAGGACTCGAGCGGAAGCATGTCTATCAGATGATGCGGCACACTGGCCAGCTCCTCGGGTGTGGGCATGGCCGTCACAATCGGTATGCCATGATACACCTGCCGGCTGTCGGCATTGATGATGTGGAGCCCGCGGCGCGAGGCAAGCTCCAAAGCAAGGGCCGACTTACCTGAGGCAGTCGGCCCTGTTATTACAGTTACTTTTCCTTCTTTCTTCATCTTGAATCCAATGCGGCCGGGGCCGCGCGATGAATCATTCGGCCAGCAAACGGCAGATGTTGACCACTACGTCGCGGGCCTTCTGCATCGACTGGATGGGCACATATTCGTAGCGGCCATGGAAGTTCTCGCCACCTGCGAAGATGTTGGGACACGGCAGCCCCTTGAATGAGAGCTGCGCGCCATCTGTGCCGCCGCGGATCGGCTGCACCTTGGGCTCTACTCCGGCCTCGCGCATGGCTTGCTCGGCGAGGGTGATGATGTGCATCACGGGCTCTATCTTCTCGCGCATGTTGTAGTACTGGTCGTTGATCTCGGCAGTGCAGCAGCCGGGATACTCTTCGTTGGTCTTGCGCACAAGATGCTCGATCTCGCGCTTGCGGCTCTCGAAGCGGGCGCGGTCGTGGTCGCGGATTATATAGTTGAGGGTGGTCTCCTCTACCGTGCCGTTGATGCCCACGAGGTGGTAGAAACCTTCGTAGCCCTCGGTGTGCTCAGGGGTCTCCCAGCGCGGCAGCATCTGCGCAAACTGATTGGCTACGCGGATGGAGTTGACCATCTTGTTCTTGGCTGTGCCGGGGTGCACGTTGCGCCCCTTGATGGTGATTTTCACGCCGGCGGCATTAAAGTTCTCATATTCGAGCTCCCCTACCGCGCCACCATCCATCGTAAAACCGAAGGCAGCGCCAAAGCGCTCTACATCAAATTTATGCGCGCCCTTGCCAATCTCCTCATCCGGATTAAAGGCAATGCGCACCTTGCCATGCTTCACCTCAGGATGCGCCTGCAGCCATGCCACAGCCGAGATTATCTCGGCAATACCGGCCTTGTCGTCGGCGCCCAGAAGTGTGGTGCCGTCAGTCACGATAAGGTCCTGGCCCATATAGTCGAGCATCTCCGGGAATTCCTTGGGACTCAGCACTATCTGCTGCTCCTGGTTGAGCACGATGTCGCGTCCGTCGTATTTCTCTACGATGCGCGGATTGACGTGGCGCCCGCTCATGTCGGGGGCAGTGTCGAGATGGGCGATGAAGCCCACGACAGGCACATCCTTGTCGACGTTAGAGGGGAGTGTGGCCATCAGATATCCATTCTCGTCAAGCGAGACATCCTCAAGCCCCATCGATTCAAGCTCACCCTTGAGGTAGATGGCAAATTCCATCTGCCCGGGGGTGGAGGGAGTCATATTCGTAAGGTCATCGCTCTGGGTGTCAAACTTCACATAGCGAAGAAATCGGTCCGTTACGTTCATGCAGTTATATGTTTTTTTTGGTATTGAGTTGTGGTCAGCGCTACGGGCTTTTACGCCCGTAGCCCTCTATTTAACCCCAAAGTTAATCATTTTTACGTGTAAATATAGTATCTTTGTAGAAATTTTTGCAATGAGTTTATGAAAAATCACCGTAATACACGCCGCCGCCCGGTCAGCATATGGCCTTTTGTGGTCATTGCGCTGCTGCTGATGGCAGGCATAGGGGCGGTAATGGCCATGAGATCTGCCAATGATTCCGGCTCCGGATCAAATGATTCGAAGGCGTCAGCCGTAGCTGCCGCCACCAACCATTATCCCGATCTGGAGGTGGCTCAATACATCGATCCGGCCCGCGGCAAAGGGACCCGACTCCTCGACTACACAGGCTTCACAATGGCCTTCAATCCGGCCAACCGCACCCCCGACTGGGTAGGATGGGAACTGCTCGGCACCGAGGTGGCCGGCGATGAGGAGCGCTCGAATGATTTCTGGACGGATAAGGAGGTGGAGGGATGCGCCTCGTATGCCGACTACACCAAGTCGGGCTACGACCGCGGACACATGTGCCCCTCGGCCGACCAGAAATGGAGCCCCGAAGCCATGCACGATTGCTTCGTGATGACTAACATGGTGCCTCAGAAGCATGAGCTCAACGGCGTGGCTTGGCAGACTCTCGAGAATAAGGAGCGACTCTGGGCTCAACGCGACTCGGCCTTGGTGATTGTTGCCGGACCTATCTATACCGACGCCGATACTGCCACAATAGGCAGCGGCGTGCGTGTGCCGTCGGCTTGCTTCAAGGTGCTGCTCGCACCCTACGTGGAGAATCCCCGGGCCATCGGATTCGTCTACCCCAACATGCGCGCGCCGGGCAATATGGAGAATTATGCCATGACCGTAGATGAAGTAGAAGAACTCACCGGTCTTGACTTCTTCTCTTCTCTGCCCGACGAACTCGAAAATAAGATTGAAAGCAGCAAATCATTCAAGGAATGGGACAGATAGACCACACCATATCACCATCACCCGTCTCTAACGACACCATCGCCGCCATCTCGACACCTCCGGGCACCGGAGGTATTGCCGTGGTGCGCCTCTCCGGGCCCCGTGCGCTTGAGATAGCCGACTCTGTGTGGCGCGGTAAATCTCTCTCCAAAGCCGAATCCCACACCGCTCATCTGGGCGAAATCATCGATGCCCGGGGCGAGATGCTCGACCAGGCACTCGCCACTGTATTCCTCCCCGGACGAAGCTTTACCGGCGAAGCTACGGTGGAATTCTCCATCCACGGTTCGCGCTGGCTGCAGCAGGAGGTGCTGGCCACTCTCATAGCCGCCGGCGCACGCATGGCAGGCCCCGGCGAGTTCTCGCAACGCGCCGTAATCAACGGACGCATGGACCTCACGCAGGCCGAGGGTGTGGCCGATCTTATCGCCGCATCCTCACGCGCAGCCCACCGCCTGGCCACCCGCCAGATGAAGGGGCAGTTCTCGGCACGCCTCGACACTCTCCGACAGCAAATGATCGAGCTCGCATCGCTCATCGAACTCGAACTCGACTTCTCGGAAGAGGATGTGGAGTTTGCCGACCGCGGGCATCTGGCCGATATATGTGATGCGGCCATCGACGAGATACGTCGGCTCTCCGACAGTTTCCGCACCGGCCGAGCCATCCGCGACGGCGTAGCCGTAGTAATCGCCGGTCAACCAAATGCCGGCAAATCAACCCTGCTCAACGCACTCCTCCAAGACGACAAAGCAATCGTGTCAGACATACCCGGCACCACACGCGACATAATCGAGGACACCGCCGAAATCGACGGCATCCTCTACCGCTTTATCGACACCGCCGGCCTCCGCGAAGCCTCCGATGCCATCGAACGCATCGGCATTGACCGCGCACGCAAGCGCCTGCAATCAGCCGACATAATCCTCTGGCTCTACGACCCCACCTCACCCCTCCCCCCGCAGCGAGCCCAGGCCCGCCAAATCCTCGAAGCCGCCAACCCTACCGCCCCCGTAATCCCCCTCCTTACCAAAGCCGACCTCTCCGCCCAGTCCGCCCAGTCCGACCAGTCATACTCGTCCGACCAGTCATACTCGTCCGACTCGTCAGACCTGTCAGACAAGTCCGACAATCGCCCCCCCATCGAGCTAACCATCTCAGCCAACACAGGCCAAGGCCTCGACAAGCTCCGCCAGACCCTGAAATCGCACGCCGAATCCGTCCA
>OFFM01000623.1_pt1 | contig 26315 bp, 19 predicted proteins | sample 1521401 | NCBI WGS metagenome assembly OFFM01 (sample SAMEA3504118, study PRJEB24116) | mouse gut metagenome | biome: mouse gut; feature: mouse-associated habitat; material: faeces | place: Denmark | collected 2011
GTAAAATGTAGATAGTTTATATACAGAAAAAATTTGACATAATCTTGCTATGAAAATAATTTAGCGGCGAAAAATTTGTCCACTAACCTTAAAATATCATGGCAAACAAAACTCAAATCAAAGGAAGGATAGCTCATATGCTCCTTCTGCTCTGCCTGACAATTTCATTGCAGGCTTGGGCGCAGAAACAACCTGTAACGGGTGTTGTAATTGAAGCAAACGGCGAGCCAGTGATCGGTGCGACCGTTATGGAGAAAGGAACGTCAAACGGAACATCAACCGATCTTGACGGTAAATTCTCTCTAAATGTAAATCCAAAGGGAACTCTGGTTATTTCCTATGTCGGTTATTCCACACAGGAGGTTCAGGTAAAAGGTCAGTCACATATTAAGGTGACATTGAGAGAGGATTCTCAGATTCTCGACGAGCTTGTGGTTGTCGGTTATGGTATGATGAAAAAGAGCGACATGACCGGGGCAATCTCAAGTGTTAACGGAGATGATCTTGCCAAACGCACCACGACAAACCCTGCGGAGGCTCTCCAAGGCAAGATCGCGGGTGTGAATATCATGAAAGCCGGAGGTAACGCAGGCGCAGGTATTCAGGTTAAGATCCGCGGTGTCAAAACCTTTGGTGACAACGAACCTCTTTATATCATCGATGGCTTTCCCGGTGATATAAATGCTGTCAATCCGCAGGATATCGACTCAATGGAGGTGCTGAAAGATGGTGCGGCAGCTGCAATCTACGGTTCTGTAGCGGCTAACGGTGTCATCATCATCACTACGAAGAATGGTAAGAAAGGTGAAGTCAAAGTTGATTTTTCCGCTTATGTCAGCTTCACTAAAATTGCCAACAAGTTCAAGATGCTGAATGCTGAGCAGTATAAGCAGGTTCATGGTCAAATGTATGACAACTGGAACAAACATGTGGAACTGCATCAGAACCAGTATGATCCATCCGGATCCGGACAATGGCAAAACTCTCTGCTGTCTTCACCGGCATATATTTCATCAAATTCCGGAATAGACACAGACTGGCAAAATGCGATGACTCGTTCCGGTTTGACACAGAACTATATGCTCAGTGTTCGTGGCGGTGGAGATCTCGGACGTTATTCAGTAAGCTACAACCACTCTGACGAGAAGGGTATTTTCCTTGGCAATGACTTCAGGATGGATAACGCGCGTATCAAACTTAACGCAAGCAAATATATATTCGACTTTGAGGCCAATATGGCGTTTAAATATACAAAAAGCCGTCAGCCTCAATATTCTATAAAGGAGATGTATGGACTGTCACCGCTTGTTCCTATCTATGATTCAGAGAATGAGTATGGATATGGCCTGACAGATTTCGATGGACTCCCCAACCATAGAAACGTAATGGCAGACAACAATTTCCGTAAATCCGAGACACGCTATTATCACACCACTGCTAACGCGGCTATCACAGCACGTTTCACTCCTTGGCTCAACTTCTAGACAAGCTATGCATATCGTGGTGAGCATCAGCGCGACAAATACCACACAGCTCCTTATGTTGCCGATGTGCGTTCCAAGCAGGAGTATCCTGAGAGCAGCGAGCAGACTGCTTATTGGGAGGAGCATGTATGGGAGAATGTGTTGTCGTTCAATAAGGAATTTGGAAAGCATTCTGTAAATGCAGTTGTGGGTACATCCACAATGGCCCGTCGTTATACCTGGAATTATGTAGGGGTCATAGGTAAGACTACCACCTATAAAGTAGAGGATGGTCAGCTGGTTACCGGTGAGGTGCCCGGTGGTTTCCTTGATCCGGACTTCGATACAATCGGTGCAGGAACAGGCGGATCATTCGATGGTGATGGAAGTAGATGGGATTACCGCAGATTCTCGGTATTTGGTCGTGTTAACTATAACTTTGACAGCCGTTATCTGCTTCAGGCAACTATCCGTCGTGACGGTTCAAGTAAATTCGGAAAAGACAAGCGTTGGGGAACATTCCCTTCAGTAGCGGTAGGTTGGAGAATATCTGAAGAAGCATTCTTCCCAAAAACAACCGCATTCAATAACCTTAAGCTGCGTGCAAGTTGGGGTAGACTCGGTAATGAGAATGCACTGGGTTACTATGATTTCCTTGCCCTGATCAGTACCTATAATTCCAAATATCAAGGATATGTCCAGGGTAATGGCGACAATGCGTGGGCAGGAAGTATCGCACGTGGACTTGAGAACCGTAACTTGAAATGGGAAACAACAGACACCAAAAACATCGGTATCGATTACGGTTTCTTCAACAACAGACTTAACGGATCTTTCAACTATTATTATAACAAAACAGAAGATCTTCTAATCACAAAAGTATTGCCACCGTCTGCCGGTCTCGCCAACCCGATCCTTAATGTAGGCAAGATGCGCAACACGGGTATAGAATTTGAAATCAACTATCAGGATTCAAAGGCAGGATGGGATTATAATATTGGTCTTAACCTTACGACAACAAGCAATAAGGTGCTTGAACTATCTGATGCTGATCAGATCATCTACGGTGAAGGTCTCAAATTCGGAACAGAGCACTTCCCCACCCAGACTATGGTTGGAAAGCCCATCGGTTCATTCTATCTCTATCGTACTGCCGGACTTTTCCAAAGCAATGAGGAAGCTGCCAATTATGTGAACAGCAAGGGTGAGAAACTTCAACCCTACGCTGATGCCGGAGATGTGAAATTCGTGGATGTCAACGGAGATGGAGTCATCGATGAGAATGATAAGGAATATTGTGGCTCCGGTATACCTAAACTTGAAGTCAACCTTAACCTGAATGTCGCCTGGAAAGGATTTGACCTTATGGCAGTCATCGGAAGCGCATGGAATTATAAGATTTATAATGGTAACCGCTATCTTTATGAGAGCATGAATGCCGGTTCTAACTTCCTTGCTTCTACTCTTGACGCGTGGACACCGCAGAATACCAACACTACTGTGCCGCGTGCCATATTCAATGACCCCAACGGTAACCTCAAGGAGTCTGACCGTTTCCTTGAAAATGGTAATTTCCTCCGCATGCGTCAGCTGCAGCTTGGCTATACGCTGCCTGCATCTTTGACCCGCAAAGCCTATATAGAGAATCTCCGTTTCTATGTCAGTGCGGAAAACCTTTTCACCATCACAAACTACAAGGGTGTGGATCCCGAGTTCTCACGTGCAAATGTGTTGAACACCGGTATCGACCGCCTGATCTATCCTTTTACCCGCAGCTTTACAATAGGTGCGCAGCTCACATTCTAACCTAATAATTGAAAAGAGACATGAAAAAATATATATTGCTTCCCGCAGCTCTTCTTTTCGCGGCTTCCCTTACCTCGTGTGAGGATTATCTTACAGTGGAGTCTCCTGACCAGTTGACCTCAAGCAACTTTTGGCGTAATGAAGCAGACGCGCAGGCAGGAGTGGCAGCTGCATATTCCCAACTTGAATACTATATAGACACCTGGGAGTTCGCGGAGGTGAAATGGCCGGTGGAGGCTTATCGTGAGGATATAGTCACGATAGGTTCAGATGTTCCAAACTATCCAAACTGGATGGAACTTTACAATTTCTCCTTTACAAATGGTAACTCTCAGTTCACCAGCTATTGGGATAATAATTATAAGGGTATCAGTTTTGCAAATCAGGTTGTGGAGAAGGTTTCCGAGATTCCTGACGGTGCTATAGATCCCTCAGTGCGCGCCCAGATCGTAAACGAGGCTAAATTCCTGCGTGCGTATTATCATATCAAATTGATCCTCAACTGGAAGGAGATTATAGTTCGCGATCATTACATTACCAATCCGGATGATCTCAACCGTGGACTATCAAGCCGCCCCGAAACATGGGATTTTATCATGCGTGACCTTACCGATGCCACAGCTCTTCCCGCAAGCTATGGCAGCGATAATGCCGGCCGAGCCACAAGAGGCGCAGCCTATGCGTATCTTGGTTTTGCAAATCTTACCCGTGCATATGAAGAACCGGCACGTAAGGATGAATTCCTTAAGGGCGCGATTGATGCTCTTGACAATGTGAAGGGATATTCACTTGAGAAGAATTATGGTTCTATGTTTGATGCCACAAACAAGAATTGCAAGGAATCTGTATTTGAACTTCAGACATCAATGAGCACCGCAAACGGAGCTAACTACCGTACACAGCTTCATCGCTGGATCGGTTGCAGCGAATTGTGGGGCTGGGATGAGATTCTTCCGTCTGCTGTTCTTATGAATGAGTTCCGCAAAGAGGGAATGACAGCTACAACCGGGCGTTATGACTCACGTATGTATGCGACTGTATTCTTCAAATGCGACTACTTCAATGACGGAAACGGTCATGTTTACGGTTATGATTATGATGATTGGTTTGACGGAGCCGACAAGCCGGCGTTCCGCAAGTTCATGCCGGCAGATTATGCCGGTCTTGAGACCAACTATTGTGCAATCAATATCCCGTTGATGCGTTATTCAAATGTGCTCCTCATGAAAGCGGAGGCATATAATGAGCAGAATCATCCGGAGAAGGCTATTCCTCTTATTAATGAAGTAAGAGATGTGCATGGAGATATGCCGGCGATGAAGGGCACTTCTCAGGAGGATGTACGTGCTCAGATAGAACATGAGCGTATGATAGAGTTCCCTCTGGAGAACTGGCGATGGTATGATCTTCGCCGCTGGGGCAAGACCGCACAGGCACTTCAGAATGCCGGCCGTCCGGGATATGATGATTCTAAGGCATTCTATCCTGTACCTCTGACAGAAATCAACGCCAACGGCGCTCTTAAATAATATGTTCAGAATAATTCTAATAATGGCTGCAGGCATAGGCGCCGGATATCTTCTCCGGCGCCGCCCCCTGCGTTATCTCGGCAAAGTCATTTCTCTATTGATATGGATTCTTCTATTTCTACTTGGTGTGGAAGTGGGCGGAGATGAGAGAATCGTGAAGGGCATTGCATCGCTTGGATTGGAAGCTGTGGTCATCACATTTGCCGGAGTGTGCGGTTGCGGGGTGCTGGCGCTTATCTTATGGAAACTTGTGAAGGGTAAGAAAGGAGGTGAGCCAAATGAAGGGTAGCCTTATAATCGTAGGATTCTTCGTTCTCGGCATCATCTTTGGTCTCGCAGGATGGCTTAATGTCGATTCGTTCAGTTTCGATATAAGTTTCATTGCATTGGCGTTGCTGATGTTCTGTGTAGGCATTGGGGTAGGAAGTGATTTTTCCGCTCTTAAAAGCCTTAAAAGCCAGAAAGCAGGCCTTCTTTTGCTGCCGTTGGTAACCATAATCGGAACTCTCGGAGGATGTGCTTTAGTAAGTCTGTTTATCCCCGGGAGGTCGATGTCCGATGTACTTGCCGTTGGCTCCGGATTCGGGTATTACTCCTTGTCAAGTATTTTTATTACGGAATACCGGGGTGCAGAACTTGGCACTGTAGCATTGCTTGCCAATATATCACGGGAAATCGTCACCCTGCTCGGAGCTCCGATACTTTACAAGCTTTTCGGACCGTTGGCACCGATCTCATCAGGTGGCGCTACCAGTATGGATACCACACTGCCAATAATCACATCCATTTCCGGTAAGGAATTTGTGGTGCTTTCAATATATCACGGCTTTGTGGTGGATTTCAGCGTTCCTTTTCTGGTGACGTTCTTCTGCAGTCTGTAGAATTTTGCTGTTATTTGTGATTGTCTCATAAATATTGACCATGAAAAATTATATGTTATTAGTGCCGGCATTGCTATGCGCGTCAGTAGTGACAGCTGCTGAGCCTTGGCAGGATCCCGGCGTTAACTCCATCAACCGCGAACCTATGTCAGCGCATTTCATACCTTTTGTCAATGAGAATGCAGCTATTGCATCTCGTTTCATGCCTGCTGACAAGAGATATGATGTGGATCCTTCTGCAGAACGCAGGGTGTCGCTTGATGGTAAATGGAAATTTAAATATTTCAGAAACAACTCATTGTGTCCGGAGGATATTCATCTCTCAGAATTGAAGAAAGCTTCATGGATAGAGGTGCCGGGCAGTTGGGAATTGCAGGGTTTTGATGCACCGATATATACAGATACACGTTATCCGTTTCCTGCCAATCCTCCGTTTGTTCCTGCTGATTATAACCCTGTTGGTGTGTATTCAAGGAGTTTCAAGATTCCTGTCTCATGGAAAGGGAATGACATATTTCTTGATTTCGAGGGCGTAGAATCAGCCTATTATCTATGGGTAAACGGAAAATTCGCCGGATATGCAGAAGACAGCCGCCTTCCCTCCCGATTCCGCATAAACGATTATCTTAAAAATGGAGATAACCGCATTACTGTGAAGGTATTCAGATATAGTGACGGATCATATCTTGAAGGGCAAGATTATTGGAAATACAGTGGCATTGAACGCAGCGTGTATCTTTGCGCGCGTCCGAAAAGCAGAGTAGGGGATTTCCGCCTTGAGGCTCCGCTTGTCAATGCTTATAAGGATGGTGAGTTCTCGTTGGGTATAAATATGGTTAACCCTGCAAAAGATCAGAGAGTCACTGTAAAAGTGCTCGATGGAAGTAAGCCTTTATTCGAGGAGACACGCGTCATTGCAGGAGTTTCTGATTCTGTATTGAATTTTAGCAGACTATTTGAATCGGTAAAGCCTTGGAATGCTGAGACTCCAAATATCTACACACTTGTTGTGAGTCATTTCGATAGTGATGGAAAAGCGTTGGAATCATTTACTCATCCATTCGGATTCAGGACTGTGGAGATGCGTAACGGTCAGCAACTGATTAATGGCAAGGCTGTGTTGTTCAAAGGGGTCAACCGTCATGAGCATGATGCGGTTAAGGGTCGCACGGTTTCTGTGGCATCCATGCTTGAGGATATCCGCCTGATGAAGCTTAATAATATCAACGGTGTGCGTAATTGTCATTATCCGAACAGCTATCCCTGGTATGAACTTTGCACCGAATATGGACTCTATCTTGTTGATGAAGCCAATATCGAGAGTCACGGCATGATGGATCATAAAGACGGAACTCTCGCCAATTATCCTGATTGGGAGAAACCGTTTATGGAACGATTCAGCCGTATGATGTCGCGAGACAGGAATTTTACCGCAATCGTTACGTGGTCTATGGGTAACGAATCGGGTTACGGCAAGCATTTCGAGACACTCTATGACTATTCCCATGCTAATGACGCATCGCGTCCTGTGCAATATGAAGGTGGCGGATACGATGCGAAGAGCGATATTTATTGTCCGATGTATCCTCGCGTATGGTCGTTGCGGAGGCATGTGAACCAGATTGACAAACGACCGTTGATCATGTGCGAGTATGCCCATGCAATGGGTAACAGTGTAGGTAACCTCCATGACTATTGGGATCTTATTTACAAGTATGACCAGTTACAGGGAGGATTCATCTGGGATTGGGTTGACCAGACTTTCGAGAAGAAAGATGAGGCGGGACGCCGCATCTGGGCTTTCGGTGGAGACATGGGCTTTGCGGGAGTTGTCAATGACTCAAATTTCTGCGCCAACGGACTTGTGGATGCATCAAGAGTGCCGCATCCCCATCTTGCGGAGGTGAAGAAAGTGCTGCAATATGTAGATTTCAAACCTGTGCCATTCAAGGCATCGTCTGTAGAGGTGACGAATCGGCATGATTTTATATCACTGGATAATTATGAGCTCCAATGGCGTGTCGATTGTAATGGTTCTAAGTATAAGGATGGTGCGATGACATTCCCGGATGTAAAAGCCGGGAAATCATGTGTGCTTGATATTCCTTATGGAGAATTACCCGATGACGGTAACGAGTATATGCTGTCATTGTGGGCGGTAACCAGGGTTGCGGATTCAATGGTCCCTGCAGGTGAGAGGATGGCATGTTCGCAATGGTGTCTGAAACAAGGTGATGAGATCGGATTCCCGATTAAATCCGGAAAGAAGCTTTCGGTAGATAAATCTGCTGATCAAACATCTGTAAGGGGCAAGGATTTCTCTTTCACTTTCTCTAATGCAGATGGCAGACTCTGTTCTATAGTTTCAGCAGAAAATGAGCTTGTGGATTCGCCTCTTACTCCCAACTTCTGGCGTCCTCTTACAGATAATGATATTCCCAATGGTCATCTTTACCGGTGCGGAGTATGGCGCAATGCCGCTGATTCTCTGAAACTCGAAAGCTTCGATTGCAAGCTTTCCGATGACAATACCTCTGCTCTGATAAAATCGAGCTACCGAATTGCCTATCTTGATGTGGCGGTAGAATGCGAGTATCTGATTTCAGGTGATAAGGCGGTGAAGGTTGACATGCGGTTTATTCCCGGTAAACAGCAATTGCCAGAACTGCCGCGTCTCGGCATGACTATGGCGCTGAAGGGAGCGCATGATAATATGGAATGGTATGGTCGTGGACCGCACGAGAGCTATCCTGACCGTAAGGAGTCTGCACTTGTGGGACTATATTCATCTAAGGTATGGGATACATATCATCCGTATGTTCGTGCACAGGAATCGGGAAATCACTGCGATGTGCGCCATTTCTCTCTTCTTGATAATTCCGGCAGAGGTATAAAGGTCAGCGGTATCGGAGTGTTGAATGCCGGTGCATATAAATTCCCACAGTCAGATCTTGAATATGTGCCTGCCATGATTGAGCGTAAGCATGGTGGCAGCATGTATGACAAAGGAATCGTTACTGTCAACATCGATCATATGATGATGGGTGTGGGAGGTGACAATACATGGGGTGCGCAGGTGCATCCAGAGTATACAATCATGCCAGTCGAGCGGAACTACAGTTTTGTAATAACGATAATTTAGAGTCAGTTTTATAAAATGAAAATCAGGTCTTTTTTAATTATGATAGGTACGGGAGTATTGACAGCAGTTGCTGTCAGCTCCTGTGCCAGGGCTTCCGCTACAAACGAGCGCAGGCATGACTTCCCTGATGTTTTCGACATTGCCTACACTCCCGATACACTTCATCGGCACAGCGGCCTATTTACTGATGCCGGATCTTGGATCGGATTCACACCGCCTGAGAAGGGAAATTGGGTGAATGGTTTCTGCGGACCTTACAGTATAGACATGAATCGCAGGCAATGGCTTGCAAAAAGTGCGGTAACGGTGCATCCGACATCGGCAGGCGTTATTTTGTCTGACAGCACATGCTATTATCCGGGAGAACTCCTATTGTCAGCCACATATAAGGATGGGGAAATACGCCAGCAACTTCATTTTATAGATGCCAATTCTATACTCCTTACTGTGGAGAGCACGCTTGACTGTCCGTTGCAATATAGCGGTGAGGGATGGGCTGAAGGAATGGAGCTAACCAAAAACGGTAATTCCGTATTTGCTACCCATGAATCCGGTGAGACATTTGTTATTTCGTTCCCTCAGGATGTGTATCTGGAGGTTAAGGATGGCAACTATCTTGCCGAATCACAACAGGGTAAGATCATGCATGTGGCATTGGGATTTTTTTATAGCAGGGATGAAGCTATGTCTGGAGTTAGCCGCACGATGGCTCTCCTTGATGATCCGGAGGCTGCACTGGCAGATAACCGTAAGCGCTGGGAGGGTTATCTTGCCTCGACATTACGCGATGATATGCCGGAGGATTATGACCGTATAGCTGTTAAGTCCATGACGACTCTTGCTTCAAATCATAGAGCGGCTCGAGGCGGTCTGCTTCATGATGGTATCATACCCAGCCACGCGGTAGGGTATTTTGTGGGGCTCTGGGCCTGGGACAGCTGGCGCTTTTGCGCAGGGGCTGCGAATTTTGATCCGGAACTTGCTAAAAACAATATCCGTGCGATGTTCGATTACCAGCAGCCTGACGGAATGGTGATTGATTGCATATATACTGACCCGGCGGAGAATAATGCCCGCGACAGTAAGCCGCCGTTGGTTTGCTGGGCTGTCGATAAGATCTACGAGGCAACCGGTGATAAAAGTTTTCTCGCTGAGATGTATCCCCAGCTGCTGGCTTACCACAAGTGGTGGTATGCCAAGCGAGATCATGATGGTAATGGTATGTGTGAGTATGGCTCCACCGACGGAACGCTTGAGGCTGCGGCATGGGAGAGCGGCATGGATAATGCCATCCGTTTCGATGATGTCAATATGCTTGCCAACGAAGGCTACGGTGATGCCTGGAGCATGGATCAGGAAAGTGTTGACCTCAATGCTTATCTGGCTCAGGAATGCCGTTTGCTAAAGAAATTTGCTGAGATTTTAGGCGAGAAATTTGATGCGCCGGATCATAGTGGTAAAGTGGCTGACTATTTCTTTGACAAGGATAGGAAATTCTTCTTTGACCGCAAACTTGCAGATCGTTCGTTTGCGGGAGATCCCGGATGCGAGGCATACACGATGCTCTGGACCAGACTTGCCACTCCCGAACAGGTTAAAGATATGATGCCTCTGTTACAGGATACTACAAAATTCTCCACCTATATTCCGTTTCCGACGGTTGCCGTCGATAATCCCAAATATAATCCCCGTGGATATTGGCGCGGTCCGATATGGTTGGATCAGACTTATTTTGCAATCAGCGGATTACGCAATTATGGATATGGTGAACTTGCTGACAGCTATACCCGTCAGGTCTTTGATCGTCTTGACGGACTGAAGGCGGGGGCGCCGATACATGAGAACTACGACACTCATACCGGTGCACGCCTTAAGGCTCCTCATTTCAGCTGGAGTGCATCGCACCTCATCATGCTTTATAAGGAGTATACAGGTAAATGATATTGAAGTCCTTCTCATAAGAAAATTATCTTTATGGGAAGGACTCTTGATAAAAAAAGTTGGTTAGAAGATGGCCCCGTGGTGACGAGGATGTCATCGCAGAGCTTTAATTAAATACTAATATTTTAACCGCAGTGGTAGGATTTTTATCGCACCACTACTAATGGGGAAACACTTTTTTATTACCCGGAGGGAGTCATGTCCGTCGGGTAAAATACAGGATTTATGAAAATATTTTTTGTTGCAGCATTTATTTCCACCTTGGCTTGCATGCAGGTTATGGCTGATGAACGAATCTTGACGACAAGAGCGGTGGGAGATGTCCGGGTGAATTGTCCTGATCCTGGAAACTGGAAAATAAATGCGGAGCTTGAGGAGGAGAATGGGAAAGAGATCATCACGATTAAGCTGTCTGCCGACAGTCTTCAGATCCCGCCTCGGTTCAGCGTAAATATGATAACTCCGCAGCTTGATGTTCATCATCTCTGGCGCCCGGGAGAGATGGACCGCTGTCAATTGCGTCCGGATTGGCAAGGATTTTATTCTACCAATCTGACATATGACATGCCCATCTATTCATTTATCAACAGTAGCAACGGAAACAGGCTCACTGTTGTCAGCGATGAGAACATGCGGGAGGTAAGTGGACAATTCGGGCTTCGAGAGGAGGGCTGCAATATTATCGGTAATCTGAGTTATTTCAATGGCCCGCAACCACCCATGTATGCCTATGAGACAAAGATTCTGCTCGATAGCCGTCCGGTTTTTTGGAGTGAAGCCGTAAAGGAAGGGGTGGAATGGATGACTGCAAATGCAGGTATCTCACCTGTGGCGCCTCCGGAAAATGCATTTGACCCGTTGTATTCCACCTGGTATAATTTTCATCAGAATGTTTCCGATAGCCTAATAGAGCATGAATGTAAGAAGGCTTCTCAGATGGGAATGAAGACATTGATTCTTGATGACGGATGGCAGACAGATGATAATAACAGGGGATACGCATTCTGCGGAGACTGGAAGGTGAGCCGTAAGCGTTTCCCCGATTTCGCAGCTCATGTGAAACGTGTGCAGGATATGGGTATGAAATATATGGTCTGGTATTCAGTACCGTATATTGGCGAGAGGAGCATGAATTATGAAAAATTCAAAGGTAAATATCTAAGAAAGGAGGGAGACGCGGCGGTTCTTGACCCTCGCTTCTCGGAGGTGAGGGATTTTCTATGCTCCACATATGAGACTGCAATGAGGGATTATAATCTTGATGGTTTTAAACTTGATTTTATCGACAGTTTCAGATTTGATGGCGATGATCCGGCGCAATCCGATAATTATGCGGGACGAGACATCAAGTCGTTGCCGGAGGCGGTCGATGTGCTGATGAAGGATATATACCGTCGTTTAAGCAAGATCAAACCGGATGTTCTCATAGAGTTCAGACAACATTATATGGGACCGGCAATACGACAGTATGGCAATATGCTGAGAGCCGGAGACTGTCCTGCGGATATTCAAGGTAATCGGCAACGTATAGCAAATCTTCGGCTCACCTCCGGTGGGAGCGCGGTTCATTCCGATATGATCGAGTGGAATATTCATGAGACTCCGGAGAATGCCGCACGCCATATACTGTCGGCCATCTTTGGAGTGGTGCAATATTCCATGATGCTCGGAGATCTGCCGGAAAGTCATGTCAAGGTAATCAGACATTGGCTCGATTTCTCGCAGAAACACCGCAATACGCTGCTGAAATCGGAATTCCGTCCATATCATCCGGAATTGTGTTATCCTGTGATCGAGACGGAAAGCGATGAAGAGGTCATATTGGCAATTTATGATGACATGAGTGCGGCGGTTGTAGATCCGGCATGCAAAGATTGCTATGTCATAAATGCCACCGGCTCTCCAACGTTGATGCTTGACATTGTGAAGAAACCACGCAAGATGAGGACATACGATGTGTTTGGTGAGGAGATAGGATCGCAGAAGCTTATAAAAGGTTTGCAACGCGTTTCTGTGCCACCAAGCGGATATGTGCTCTTTGAGTATTAAAAATAGCAGACATCTCTATTGATGGACGGACTCTAAACTTATTCGCGTGTGAGGGCGTTGAAACTATAGTTGAAAAATTATAGAAATCATGCTTAAGGAAATCAAGACGAGACCGGTTGTGGCTCCGCAGCCGGTGCTCATTATCGGCACCTATGATGCCGACGGCACTCCCGATGCTATGAATGTGGCGTGGGGCGGACAGTGCTGGGACAAGGAGATAGCGATAAACATATCCTCAAACCATAAGACAACGGAAAACCTCCGTCTTCAGAAAGCTTTCACCCTTCATATCGCGGATGAGGAGCGTGTGGAGCTTGCCGACTATCTGGGCATAACCTCCGGACACGACAAGGAGAAAATGAGCAGGGTGCATGCCACCGTGAAGAAGGGTGAGAAGGTGAATGCCCCGATTATCGAGGAATTCATGATCGCCATGGAATGCAAGGTGGTTTCGATCACTGACAATGGCGACGGAGGAGTGCGGGTTGTAGGCGAAGTGGTCCGTACTGTTGCCGACGACACTGTGCTTGACGAGAAAGGTCATGTGGATTATTCACGTCTGCGTCCTATAATCTACGATTCGGAACAGCACGTCTACCGTCCGTTAGGCTCACCGATCGCCCCGGCATTTCAAGCCGGCAAGGCTTTGAAATAACGCTTAAAACAGTTTATTTGATCTATTATCTGTTTCAGCGTAGGGATTTATAAAAATTAGGCATCGCTTTTGAGCGATGCCTAATTTTTATAAGGTTAATATGTCATGACGGGGTCGAGTTCTTTGGCTGCCTCGATCATCTTTTCAACTTCCTTGACTGATGGGACGCGCCGGGTCAGTTTCTTCTCTGCATTCACTGCCTCCAGTTTTGCTGCGAGAGCTTCGGGCTTGCGGTGGCGCAGCTCTTTGACTGTGTCGACACCGGAAGCCTCAAGCAATTCTGCAAACTGCGGACCGATGCCGGGCACACGATACAGATCTGTATGGTTTGCCCATTTGAGGATAAGCTTGCAGCTGATCTCAGTTTTCTCTCCAAGGCTTTTTCTGCCTGCGGGAGTCTTGCATACCTCAAGATATTCTGCTGCCGTCTCGATTCCGGCTTCGTTTAATTTCGCGGCATAGGCTTCGCCTACTCCTTCGATTTCTATAACTTTGTAATTCATGGCAATCTTCTTTTAAGGATTGCGAAGCAATATCGCCTCTTGCTGTTAAAACAACCGACACCCGCCGCAGGTTTTATCTAATCAATAGTTAGAGGAGTTAATTTAGAGTGATTTGGGAAATCTGAATTTGCAGGAATTTTGTTATTGATTTCGGGATAATACTGTTTTGGATGTGGCGGATTGATGAAATTTTTATAATTTTGCCAGATATGAAAGAGTTGAATAATAAGAGTGGCAGGGCGGTATTCGGATCCCGCTTCGCTGCCATCGCGACAACAGTGGGTTCAGCAGTCGGATTGGGAAATATATGGCGTTTCCCTTATGAAGCAGGTAGCCATGGCGGAGGAGCTTTTCTGATATGTTATTTTGCGTTTGCCATTATGATCGGTGTCCCCGTGCTGATAGCTGAATTTATTATGGGGAGGGGCTCACGTAGTGACGCGATGGGTGCGTATGCTTATTTTTCAAAGGCAAAGGGATGGAAAATTGCTGGTTATCTTGCTGTGCTCGCTTCTATACTTATAACGGGTTTCTATAGTGTGGTTGCCGGATGGACTCTTGAATATTGTGTGGAGTCCATGTTCGGGATGGTGGATTTCTCGTCACCGGAGGCCGGGCACAGACAATTCCTTGAGATGACTGCCGGTTGGCAACCGGTGGTATGGACGGTGGTCTTCTCGCTGTGCAATTTTTACGTTCTTGCAAGAGGAGTGACCAAGGGGATAGAACGGGTATCGAACATACTTATGCCGCTGCTGTTTGTGATTCTGTTGGTTTTCTGCGTTCATTCCTTCATGCTTCCGGGTTTTGGAGAGGGTATGAGATTCCTCTTTTATCCGGATTTCTCCAAGATTGACTCCTCTACATTGCTTGGAGCATTGGGACAGGCGTTCTTCTCGCTTAGTCTGGGAATGGGGTGTATGATCACGTATTCATCCTATTTTACGGATAAGACGCGGTTGGGACAGACAGCCATGACAACAATGGCACTCGATTCCGCTGTAGCCGTGATGAGCGGTGTCATCATCTTTCCGGCAGTGTTTTCATATGGCTTTTCGCCTTCTGCCGGTCCGACACTTGTGTTCGAGGTGCTTCCCAATATTTTCTATCGGATGGCGGCGGGTGGAGTTTGGTCCACACTTTTCTTCCTGCTGCTTTTTGTAGCGTCGCTGACCTCAACCATCTCGATTACGGAAATCTTCACATCTGTTCTTACAGATCAATATAAATTCAGTCGAAAGAAGGCGACAATGACCGCATGCGGCATAGGGATTGTTGTCAGCATCTTGTGCGCGTTAAGCCTTGGCCCGTGTCGTAGTCTGGCTATTGGAGGAACTCCGTTGTTTGATGTTTTGGATTATGTCGCGTCCAACATACTGATGCCATTGGGAGGCATGCTGTGCTCCATATTTGTCGGTTGGGTTATCGACCGCCGCTATATCCGTGAGCAACTCACAGACAATGGTGCATATCCATGCCGTTGGCTTCGCCCGCTGGTATTTTTCCTCCGTTGGGTGTGTCCGGTAGCTATCCTGCTGATCTTCCTCGACTCATCAGGACTGATATAGGCACGACTCATAAAAATCGTAGTGACTTAATTTACGTTTCCACCGTCTTTCAGTGCCTGACCAAGCCATGCGAGACCGCAGAGAAGGAAAATGATAAATGTCATAGTCGTATAGTTTAAAAGGTTACAGGGAAAGCCTCCGGCTTTCAGTTGCAAATTTATTCCTTAACGCTGCAAAAACTCGACATGATAGTGTTAATAAATGTAAATTAATCTACCTGAATATGACTGATGATATACCAACATTTTGGAATTCTTGTCATGATATTACCATTGCGCGTTAAACGGCTTCGAAGAAGTCTACCAATTAGCTGTGAATATTAGATTTGACCGACTTCTTCGAAGCCGAGGCATGTCGCTATAATAAACACCACACCATCGATGGATTTCGTTCCTCATCCATCTCTATGGTGTGTTACAATTGTTCCATCCCTTCGGGATTTCATAGCGAAATTGTTGCACCGGCGGCTCTGTGTTATACCATTCCATATAATGGGACTTGGAAGACCAAAATTTCCAATATTTATGATGATTATGCATATTTACCAGACCAATAAAAATGCTTTATTAAACATTCTGTTGTTTTCGGGGTCTAATAAAAAAAGCCGGATATGAAACAGTTTATCTTTATGATTACGTTGGTTTGTGCGTTTGCTTCTGCAAGTGCGCAATATTATTATCCCTATGATAGTAGTAACTACTATTATGACGCTCCGAGTCTGATGATTCAGAAAGATAGGATCATGGGCTGGTATGTATCGGATCTTGAAGGGAACAGGATCAGTGATTATTATCAAGAGATACGCCCTTACAGTCAAGGCGCGGCTGCTGTCAAAGATAAGATAATGGGATGGTGTTTTATCAATCTTTCAGGACAAAAATTTACCGACTATTATGCCGATGCCGATGATTTCCATGAAGGTTATGCATTGGTGAAGGATAAAGTTATGGGTTGGACATTTATCAATGGTCAGGGGAACAGGCTTGTTTCAGACTATTTCGATGAGGCATACCCTTTCCACAAGGGCGTCGCGCTTGTCAAGGATAAGGTGATGGGATGGTATCTTCTGAATACAGCCGGTAAACGAATCACCGATTACCACAAGACACCCTGGGATTTCAAGCCTGCCACGCCGCCACGGCGACCGTGGTAGTCAGTTATGCTCTGCCATATATTCCAACAGAGCTACAGGGCCGAGATGCCAAAGTTTTGTCTCCTCCCGTTCAAGGTCTCGGTAGGTATTTGATTTATATATGATCTTGATTGCGTCAAGAATCTTGACGTTGAATTTCTTGGCATAAAGGAGTGCCATTTGCGTAACTTTGAATGGCAGTATAAGATATAGATTATCAGAATCAATTGGTTTTGTCATAACTCTATCAGCTTATATGTTCGATATTCCAAGAATCGGAGTGATTTAGTGGAATGGAAAAGGTATTGATCTACCAGCTTATATGCCATCAGCTCCTCGATCAGAGTTTTCTTGCTTATAATACCTCCTTCAAATAGAGCAAACTGTCGTATTATTCTATTATATGGCTACCTCCATGATATAAAATCATTTTCATTTTAGCAATGCTTTAGATTCAACGAGTCTGTCTATGTCATTGAGAATCCACTTTCCTCTTTCCAAGTGGAGCGCATCGTAATGCTCTGCAAGATATTCAATTACACCGGTATCAGCAAGAACCTGCATGGCTTCTGCTCCCGATATGCCCTTATGGTTCTTATACTGTTCTATGCAGAAAGTCACAAAAGCCGGGATGGTATCGTCTCCTGTGTATTCTCGATTGTATATTGATTTTTCATTCATACTCACTCTAATATAGATGGTCGGCACATTGTTCTTGCCACATCCTATATTATGCAAATTTACGAATAATTATTGAGGTAACAATCTAATATACTTAGAACATGCCTATAAATATGTAAGTACGTTACGGTGATGGCTAAAAAGAGATGAGTGGATAAGTCTAATGACTTATCCACTCATTCGGTGTTGTCTTACCAGGATTCGAACCTGGACAGGCAGAACCAAAAACTGCAGTGCTACCATTACACCATAAGACAATCCTTAAAGCTTCAGACCCTGCCCTCCCGGGAATGGGGATAGGGATGGGGATTAGGAGGGCTGAGCCTCGAAGCTTTTGCAAAATTAATACTTTTTTCTTTTCTGAGCAAATTTATTTTTCAGAAGCGGTTGCGGTCGCGTTCTGTCTTCTTGCGTAATGAGGCGGCAAAGGCTTCGCTCAGGTCTATGCCTGTTTGGTTGGCAAGGCATGCCACAACCCATATCACATCCGCCATCTCTTCTCCAAGCTGCGCTTTCACATCTTCACGCAGATCCCCGGATTTAGGCTTCTGATCACCATAGACACGGGCTATCACGCGAGCAAGTTCACCGACTTCTTCGGTTAGCAACGCCATGTTGGTGAGCTCGGAGAAGTAGCGTTTGCCAATATCCTGGATCCAGCCGTCTACTGATTTCTGAACGTCCTGCAGCATCACACTATGGATAAGGCGCGGAGTTCATCAAGCACTTCGTTACCGCTCAGGGTGCGTCTGCGCGAGAGTGTGCGGGCGAAGTCATCGATTGCCGGATGTAACCGCGGGTTACGGAATATGCGTCCCATGTAGGCGCGTGTCTTGTCGTAGATTGTTTCGATCTCATCATCTTCGAGGGAGCATGTGTTGCGTCCCTCTTCGGTGATCTCTCGGTGGATAATGTCAAGCAGATCTGCCGGCACATCCTGCCCCATCCTTACCATGGAGCGAGCCATTACGTTGGAGATCACCATGGCTGATGTGATATAGAAATTATGCAGGAGGTTATCCCATGTGGTTTTGGGAGAAATCGACGGGGAACCTGAAAAGTAATATTGATGTGAGAATGTAACCATCGGTCCGTCGGCATCGAGCGAGACACCTGCCACGCGGTCGATGGCGTCGAGCGCAGCCAGGGAGATGGCCATTCCTGCAAGACCATAGGCCTTGTCATCTTCATTGATATATGCGAGGGTCATTTTTTATTCTATTTGTTGGGAAGCGGTTTTGTTGTGATAACAAGCAGGGAGGGATGTTGGTTTTAGAATGTCATTCCGAATCCGGCGGCGAGACGTACGCCCAGCTGTGGCAAACCGGGCAGAAGCTCATCGTGGCGGTTAAGGAGGTTGTCAGCCTGGATCCACACGTTGAAATTGGATGTTATCCCGTATGAGGCTCCGAAGTTCAAGTAGGTGATGTCGGGTAACCTGCGCGAAACAAGTGCTTCGGCATCGCTTATCAGTCCACCGTTGTAGCTGCCCATAGTGTAGATATTGCGCACTCCGCGATAGTCGTAGGCAAGTTTAAGCTTGAGTGTGCTCCAGGGATTCGTCTCGGCTGAAATTGATGCAGTCCAGCGCGGACGGTCATAACCGTTGAAATATCCGGAAGTGCCGTTCTGGGGCTGATAGTTACCCTTGGCCTCGAGTTTTATTATCTTTCCAAGATCATATGCTGCGCGTGCGCCTATGCTGAAACCGTGGATATTATATCTTTGAGCATTGCTGTAGCTGTAGGAAAGGTCACGTTCGGCATTGTCAATGAATATGGTTTCTGGAAGACCGGGAGCCACTGAGCCTCTGCGGTTGAGCCATTCCTGATACCAACCACCCAGATATTCACCGCGTGAGATGCGGAATGCGAAGTCAATCCCAGCCGAGAAACCGGAGAATGGTCCGAATGTGGCACCCAAGCTACCGTCGAGGGGAGAATAAACGGGGCGGGTGCTACCCAATGCCGGGGATTGATAATAATCAAGTTCATAGTTTCCGGCAAGCGTATTTAGACGGCTGCCTCCGAGAGCATGCAGATAGAAAGCCACCGGTCCGGCAAGATAATCGAGTTTGATATCGGGAGCAATATGGAAGAAGCTGTAGTTTCCGTCACCTCTTAATTCGTAGTAATCATAATTCTTTGCATTGAATGCCAAATCGATATCCGCCCCGATGCGTACCAGCAATCTGTCACGCGAAAAACTGTAATATGGAGTGAGCGTCACCATGCTGTAAGTGTGATATATCGGAGGATAATACTGATCGGTACGGGCGGGATGGACATATCGTATTATGTCTGCATTCAAGTCTATGCCGATTGTGGATTTCGTTGAAGTCGGGAAGTGGATTCCGCCGGATATATTGATGTCTGTCTCACTTCCTCCGCGAACGCAACCAAGCCATCCTATTTGTTTGGAATATGTGTCAACCGATAATTCAGGTATGTATGTTGAACGGTATTTGAAATATCTCACACCTGCCTGCGCGTTCCATGAGATGTTGTCGGGCTTGTCGGGAGACTGCCATCCCAAACGGACCGACAGGTCATTGAGGGTCTGGGTTGGTGCTTTGGGGGCGTTATCTGATGCCGCTTTATCATATGCTTTCCATTGCGGATCGTAGCCGTAATAGTTGAAATTTCCGATATGCCAGTCTACAGCTCCCTGTAATCTTCCTTTGCCGTTGAAATCGTGGGCACCATAGATTCCGATTGACTCATCGTAGCGATACATCTTCGTATCCTTCATCTGCTCCGAAATCTCCGGTTTCCAGAGAGATGTGGAGTTGTGCTGGAGCCGGATACCAAGGGTAGTACCGGGTTTATCGATAAATCTGTAACCGGCGCTGAGGGTTGAATTCAGCCAGCTGCCGGCTCCGAGCTCAAGATAACCTCTTGAGTCGGAGAAATCGCGGCTGTCGCGCCATCCGGTGGCAGGGAGGGGGAGAAGCCGGGGGGCGAAAGCTGCCGGCACGCTCTTGCCATCGTAAGTCAAAGGTGTGGTCTCAAGTGAGAACTTCACCTGTTTGGGGAAGGAATTTATGCGGTCGAGCCGGAACACCTCCGGCACATATTTACCATCGACAGAGATCGACTGGTTATATTGCGCAGAAGCGGCGGCCATGGTGAAAACCGCGGCGGAGAGAAGACTTATTTTATGCAGATTCATTGTCATGACTTGAGGGATGTCTTATTTTAGATTCTTGAGGCGGGATGTTATTGCGTTCAATATTTCCGGTTCGTTGCCGGGGTAATTGTCGCGCAGGCTCTGCAGGTATTCCTTGGCGAGATAAGCCTTTCCCTGCCCTTTGTAGGCATCGGCGAGAATTATGAAACCCTTGGCGAGCTGGAATTCATGGGGTGTGCCTGCCTCTGTAAAATCAAGCATGGCTTTTTCAGCGGCAGCGTAGTCTTTCTTGTTGAGGTGATACTGTCCGAGTTCAACGGCAGCCTTGGCTCCCGCAAGTCCGGAAGGATTGGCAGCAAGATCCGCAAGGATGCGCAGAGCCTCTCCCGTATCTCCGGCGTTCAGCAGTGCCTGGGCTTCTATCAACTGCATCTCTTCAGCCTGATCAGCTCCGAGGCCTCCGTTGTTGCGGGCACGGCGTGCATATTCCACGCGCTCTGCATCATTGGATGATGTGCGGGCTATTCCGGCATATGCATCGGCAAGGAAATCTGTCTCCCCTGTAGCTGCCAGCGATTTGTAGGTCTCCACAGCGTCTGCGGAACGTCCCGGCAGATCATATTCAAGAATCTCCGCCTTCATCAGAAGTGCTTCGGGATATTGCGCGGAATGCGGTCGCGCGTCGGTCAGACGGGTTAGTATTTCCTCGGCTTCAACAAATTTTTCCGCTCCCCGGAGAGATGAGGCGATGTCAAGAAGCGCTGGAGCGAGATATTTGCCATCAGGATAATCCCTGACGTAATTACGCAAAAGAGTTATGTTGTCGCTGTTTTCGGCAAAAGCAGTCTCTGCGCCATCGAATGCCAGTTGTTCCATTTCATCGGCATCGAGCTGTTTTGCCTCGGGAACGCCCCGCAGGAACTCTGCATATTGCAGCAGCTCACCACGCGAAGCGTAATATTTCCGCAGGTCATCGTTGGCGATGGAAGCCTCCTCGCTCGATGGCCATGACCGGATAATGTCTTTATATGTTTCTGCAGCCTGCTCCATCTTACCGGCTTTTGAATATGTCAGAGCCAGGTTGATCATGGCTTTGCGGGCCTGCACTGATTTCGGATATTGGGAAGCGAGACGGTTGAATGCCTCCGCGGCTTTGCCGTTCTGGTCAAGAGCTTCGTAAGTCAGAGCCTTCTCAAGCAAAGCATTCGGCATCCATTTTGAATCCGGATACTTGCTTTCAAGCGCGGTCAGCTCCTTGATCTTGCCATTGACATCGCCTCCGAGTCCAAGCATCACCGCATGTCGGTAAGAGGCATAGTCGGCATCGGATGCACCGGAAGATATGGCCTTCGCATAATTCTCACGAGCGCTGTTGTAGTCGCCTGTATAATAGAGACAGTCGGCCATGCGCACAGTAGCATCCTCCCTAAGGGCATTGGGGAGTGAAGGCTTGGCATCAAGTGCTTTGGCAAATTCGCGGGCTGCAGCCGCGTAATGCTCAAGCTGATATTCCGAATATGCCAGGTTATAAAGCGCGAGAGTGCGGTTGGATGTATTCTTTTCCGATTTCAGGAATGTGTTGTATGCTGCCGAGGCTTTTGAATAGTTTCCCTGGGAATATTCCGCATCACCGAGCCAGAGCTGAGCCTGCACGGCAAGCGCACGGTCGTAGGATGCTAATTCAAGTGAGCGGCGGAGATAATCCGATGCGTCCTCCGGGCGGCCGTTTGTCATGGATTCTATACCCAATTCATAGAGCACTTTCTGTTTTGCCGCCATCACATCTTTCGATGGTCTGCGTATCTTCTCGATGTTGGCGAGTGCCTTTGTGTAGTTGCGGTCGTTGTAATATGCGGCTGCAAGATATTCCTCCACCTTAGGTGTGTATTCCGAGTCCGGATAGAGTTTTATGAATCCTTCGAGCATATCCACAGAGGAAGAGAAAGGCACTTTCCCGCCTCTTGTGAGCGCAGCCACATAATTATACAGCGCCACTTCCGACACATTGCGGTCGTAATCCATCCTTGCAGCTTTCTCAAAAGCCATTGCGGCGGCATCATCGTTGCCTGATTTCACATCGCATTGTCCGAGATAGAGCCATGCGCTCTGGGCAAGGTCGTTGTCGAGTTCGGTCAGAGTGGCGAAACGTTCAGCAGCGGCTGTCCAGTCGTCATCGTTATAGTCTGCCACGGCAAGGGCATAGACGGCATCGTGTGCCGGATCACCGTCGGTAAGGTCAACGTATCTGTTGAGGAAAGTGCGTGCGCGTTGCCAGTCACCGAGTTTGAAAAGGCTAAGACCGGTGATGCGGTTAAGCTCCGGGGCAAGTTCAGGGTCGGACAGTGAAGTGAGGAGGCGCTCCCCTTCTCGTGCCACTTTGTCATATTCTCCACGACTGTAGTCTATCTGGGTCATGTAATATGAAGCCTCCAGACCTTTCTCTCCGGATTTAACTTTTGAGAATCCGGCATATGCTTTGTCGTAATCGCCATCGATATAGTCAAGATAGGCGGTGTAGAAAACGTATGCGTCACGGTAGAGGCGGTTACCTTTGAGTGTAGCCAGCGATGTCCGTGCCTCCGCATAGTGTCCGGTCTTTATCTGGGTGAGGGCGTGGCGGTAGGTATAGAGCAAGGTTTGCTCGCGGTTGAGACGGTCGAAATCGATGTTGTTGTATTCGGTCAGGGCTTCCGGCCATTGGTGATGGAAGAAATAATAATCGGCGATTGAGAGCCTCGCTTCCAGAGCAAGGGTGGAAGCGGGATAATCTTTCACAAAACGGCGGAGCAGAATCACGCATTCCTCATCCCCGCGCTCGTAATATGCACGTGCGAGCATGAATACATATTCCTCTTCCTGCGTCGGATTGAGGATTATGCCTTTGGTACTCAATTGCGACAGCTGGTCGATCACACCGGGATAGTTGCCGGCATCGAGCATTGTTCTGGCGCGTTCGAGATAGCCTGAGGCAAGCGGCGAGAACCGTTCCGGCGAGGCACTTACCTGCGCGGAGACAGACAGGGACATGCCTGCCACGGCTAAAGACAAGATACATCCTTTCATATAGATGCGTGGGGTGTTATTGTGTTTCATCCTATTATCGTTTCGTTTATCACCTTGTTTATGAGACGGATCTTTACTCTCCGGCTCACTTATAATACCGCTCTTTTACGATCCCGTGTCGGAAAGCGAAGAGCAGTTCGGAGAGCTCGTCAATCTGGGCCTGCAGTTCGCGCCCCTTGTCGGTATCGCGCACGCGCATACGATGGCGCGACAGTTCCACGATCTGTGTCGTGGAGACGATGTCAGAGCCGTTGCGTACTGCCTCTTCCGCCGATGTGAACGGTTCATGCTGCACAAGCTGGAAACCGCTGCTGTGGAACACCAGCGTATATCCGGCGATGCCGGTAGTGCGGTGGTATGCCTTTGCGAAACCTCCGTCGATCACCATCAGCTTACCGTTTGCGCGTATCGGGCTCTCGCCTTTGGCTGCACGCACAGGTACATGTCCGTTTATAATATGACGGTGATCTCCCTCCACTCCGAAAGCATCGAGTATCATGTCGCAGATCTCTTCATTATTGCGGAGCTTGAAATACCATCCTTTCTCTTCATGATGGGTCTCAGGATCGTCTATGAAATATCTTTCGAAGGTCGCCATCTTCGATTTGTCGAAGAGCGGAGAATCCGGTCCGCACCAGAGATACCAGAAGAAATCGCGGGCATAACGGCGTTCCTCTTCGGAAGAGTCGTCGTTGAAAGCCTCGCGCATCGTCATCCCTATCTTGTGAAGGAGTTCGCGTCCTTTGTATTTTTCGCCATCTACCTCCACCTCTTTCAGGGAGCCATCCTCGTTAAGCGGCAGTGATGCGTGGAAAAGCAGGTTGGAATTGAATATTCCATACATACATCCGTTTGAGAAAAGGCATTCGATATGCTTCATCAATTTGTCGCTGACGCTGAAGGAATGGCGCAGTTTGCCGACGAGTTCCCGCTCTTCTGCCGTGAGAGCCGTCGGATCGGCTGGGTCGAATGTCGGGAAATTGGTGTCATTAAGAGGATATTCCTTTCCATCGAGAGTTACGGTGCCCTTTTCGATATCTATTTTCGACATCATGTCGCGGTCAGTAAGATTCCATTCCGGATGCTTGAGAGCCATCTGAGCCTCCAGCTTGAACTGGATTATGGCTATCGCCTTGTGCATGCGGGCGATAAGCAGACGGGATTTTTCGCTTACAGAAGCTCCCTGCTCATTGAGTATATGCGGAAGGAAATGCTCGCAAGGATCATCGCCGTAGGTTTCCATGGCGAATGTTGCGAGAGGGACAAGGTTGATGCCGTAGCCATCCTCCAGGGTAGTCATGTTGTTATAGCGCAACGAGAGGCGGAGCACATTCGCCATGCAGCATTCATTGCCGGCTGCGGCTCCCATCCATAGAGCGTCATGGTTTCCCCATTGGATATCAAAGCGCCCGTAATCGCAGAGGATATCCATTATTATGTGCGCTCCCGGACCGCGGTCGAAAATGTCGCCGAGGATGTGGAGCTGGTCGATGCTCAGACGGTGAATGACATTGCATATGGCAATTATGAATTCATCAGCCTGACCGGTGGAGATGATTGTCTCTATGATTCGGGAAAAATAAGCCTGCTTGTCATCGTCCGAGGGGGATTCGTGCATCAGCTCCTCGATGATGTATGCGAATTCGCGTGGCAATGACTTGCGCACCTTCGAACGGGTGTATTTTGAGGAAACCGACTGACATACGCGTATAAGCCTATGAAGCGTGATGTTGTAGAAATCCGTGAGCTGGGTCTCGGAAGCGCGGACAATCTGGAGTTTCTGCTCAGGGTAATATATCAGAGAGCAAAGCTCTCTGATTTCCTGTTCGCGCATCGAGGTGCCGAAAAGCTCATTGACCTTTCGTTTTATATTTCCGGACGCATTACGCAAGATATGGCGGAAAGCTTCATGTTCGCCATGAAGGTCAGCCACGAAATGCTCCGTGCCTTTAGGAAGGTTCAGGATGGCCTCAAGATTTATAATCTCTGTAGAGGCGGCGCTGATATTAGGGAAAGACTGCGCGAGAAGTTCAAGCACACGGCGGTCATTCTCTACTCGTGTCTCTGTTATGTTTTTCGGGATTGGAGTCATCTGTAGTTATGTAACAAATATCCTGCAAAGATAATAATTTGTTTTCAGAATATGTGCCTCTTCAGCGGATATAGTGGGGCATCTCTTCCGGAATCACCATAGAGATCTCCACCATTCCGGCAATAACGCCTTCACGTCTCCAGGGGGTCTGATAGATCATCTTGCGTTGTCCCTCCTTCGAGATTGTGTATGCGTTGCTTTCACCGGTGGCGAGCATATGCCTGATTTTCATCCGGGAGCTTTCCGAATGACATTCAAAAAGATTCTTGCCTATGAGGTCGCCGTGGCGGGCGAAGGTCTGCCGGGCGCGGCTGTTCATGAAAAGTATAACGCCCTCAGTGTCACACACTGTGACCGCAGCATTTATCTCCTCCGCCCATTCAAAATCAGATATTGCCATATACATTTGCTGTTGAGGTTTATAATTAATTAGCTGCTTGATTTGAACAGCTGCTTTTGCAAATATACAATTTTTTTTATTACTGTCCGGTAAACGAATTTAACCGATTGTGCTGAACTATTTTATTTTCACATAAGCCTCTGTCGCGAGAAACTGATCTATTTCCAGTCGCAGCGAATGCGATTCTATACTCAGAACTTAAATTATCCAGAACGCTGAACTCCGTTTCACTTTTGAACGCGGAATCTTCTTTTTAAAGACTCGGGCATATGAATCTCGTG
>OFFM01000628.1_pt1 | contig 26262 bp, 24 predicted proteins | sample 1521401 | NCBI WGS metagenome assembly OFFM01 (sample SAMEA3504118, study PRJEB24116) | mouse gut metagenome | biome: mouse gut; feature: mouse-associated habitat; material: faeces | place: Denmark | collected 2011
GATATCGAAAAATATACGCCATGACGGTAAATGCCGGTAAGGTGTTATATTTCATGGTATCTGTCATAGGTTGGAATATATTTAGTGGATAATTAAATTGTAAAACTTTAATCTATGATTGGAGCATAAAGCTTCAAGCTATAGAATATACAAAATTGATATCCACATACATGATGATATATTTAAAATCAGTCTATCAACTTAATGTATCAATCCTATGAGTGTTTCAAATACGGCAGGGTGTTGATGCTTTTAGTTTTGAAACATAGTGAGCTCCTTTTTTTGCCACTATGTGCAAATAATGGGGAATACATGCCTGCAATCAAAAAATATGGATATGCTCTATACGGAAGCAAATGTATATAAAAATACATAAATTTCCAAATGTAAGTAAGTTTTTTATTAAAATAGATTTAAAATTGTGGATTTTAATGGTATGCGGTATGATTTATTGTTGTGCGTTGTGGCGGAATTGTTGCAGAATGTGAAAAGCCGGAGACTTTGGTGGGTCTCCGGCTTTGGGTAAATGGGGGTGAAGGGAGGGGCTTATTTAAGCGACCATTCCACTCCTTGTTTTGTGTCTTTGACATTGAAGCCAAGGGAAGCGAGCTTGTCGCGGATAAGATCAGATGTTGCCCAGTCTTTCTGATCCTTGGCATTCTTGCGGATATCCATTAAAAGATCCACTGCTCCCTCAAATGGTTTGAGGTCTGCTCCTGCCTCTTCCGCTCCGGTCTTGATGCCGAGGAGGTCTACAAGCATTGTGTCGAAAAGATGTCGCAACTTGGCGAGGTCTTCGGCATTAAGTTTCGCATTTCCATCCGCTGCTGAGTTGATGACTTTGCCAGCCTCAAATAATGTTGCGATCACTATCGGGGTGTTGAGGTCATCATCCATCGCTTCGTATGCCTGGGTAAGGAAATCCGGAACTTCGACTGTGGATTTCTCGGCAGGAAGCAGATTCTGCAAGCGTCTGTAGATGTCGAGCATCTTCTGTAACGCTTTTTCAGCTGCCTGAAGAGCCTCGTTGGAGAAATCTACAGTGCTGCGGTATTGCGCCTGCAGGATGAAGAAGCGTATCACCATCGGAGAGTATGCCTGGGTGAGAAGCGGATGGCTTCCATCGAAGAATTGTTCAAGGGTAATGAAATTGTTGTATGACTTACCCATCTTTTTCCCCTCGATGGTGATCATGTTGTTGTGGATCCAGTAGTTCACCGCCTCGTGTCCCTGTGCAGCCACGCTTTGCGCTATCTCGCATTCATGGTGGGGGAACATCAGATCGAGGCCGCCACCGTGGATGTCAAACTTCTCGCCGAGATATTTCTCGCCCATAGTGGAGCATTCGAGGTGCCAACCGGGGAACCCTTCGCTCCATGGCGAGGGCCAGTGCATGATATGCTCCGGTGCGGCTTTCTTCCAGAGCGCGAAGTCGAGAGGGTTGCGTTTCTCATCCTGCCCGTCGAGCGAGCGGGTTGTGTTCTGCAGATCCTCTATGTTCCTGCCTGAAAGGATTCCGTAGCGGTGGTCGCGGTTATATTTCTCGACATCGAAATATACTGATCCCTGGCTTTCATATGCATATCCGGCCTCAAGAATCTTCTTGATATACTCAATCTGTTCGATTATATGTCCGGAAGCATGAGGCTCTATACTGGGGGGAAGCACATTGAGGGCTTCCATATCGTGGTGGTATCTGTTGAGGTAAAGCTGAACCACCTCCATCGGCTCCAGTTGCTCAAGACGTGCTTTTTTTGCAATCTTGTCCTCTCCGGAGTCGGCGTCATGCTCAAGATGACCTACGTCTGTGATGTTACGGACATAGCGCACCTTGTATCCGAGATGACGGAGATAGCGGAACAGAATATCGAACGTGATTGCCGGGCGGGCATGTCCGAGATGCGCGTCGCCATAGACAGTCGGTCCGCATACATACATCCCTACATGACCCTCATGCAGGGGCTTGAAGAGCTGCTTGGTGCGTTTCAGCGAATTGTAGAGAAATAAATTGTGTTCCACGTGGAGTATCTTAATTATTGGCGATGCCTGGTTTTACGTTACGGGGCATGATTTCACCGAACTGAGCCTCATATTTCTTGATGTTGTCAGTGAGGGCGAAAAGAAGCTGCTTGGCATTCTCAGGAGTCATCATCACGCGGCTTACCACTGGAGCCTGTGGCATTCCGGGAGCTGCGAAGATGAAGTCGATGAGAAATTCATTGGGGCCGTGGCCAATCATCGCGAGGTTTGTATACTTTCCGTCGGCAACTTCCGGACGGAGTTGAATCTGAAGTTGATTTTCTTTATTTTCCATTTTAATTTAAATTTTTTTCTGTGATTTGTGAGTAACAAAGTTAACAATTATTTTCCAAAGGAGGAAATTCGCGGATGCTTTCCAAGAGTCCGTCTCATAAAAAATTTAGCTTTAGGGGACGGACTCTAATTCTTCGGGTGAGATGCGGCGGTTTTCTTCCGATACAATCCGTCCGTCAGCCATCTTGACCACGCGGTCGGCGATTGTGGTTATAGTCGGGTCGTGTGTGACTATTACGAAAGTCTGTCCCAGGCGTTGCCGCAGATCCGCGATGATAGAGCAAATCTCGTCACGGTTGCGGGAGTCGAGGCTTCCGGTAGGCTCGTCAGCGAAAATAACCTTCGGCTCGTTGATGAGCGCACGCGCTATCGCCGCTCTCTGACGTTCGCCCCCCGACATCTGGGCCGGCTTATGACGCAACCGTTCCGACAATCCAAGCATGTCGAGCAATTCCGCCGCCTTGGCCATCGCTTTTTTTCTCGAAGTGCCACCGATCATAGCCGGAATAGCAACATTCTCGCAAGCTGTAAATTCGGGAAGCAACTGATGGAACTGGAAAATGAATCCAATATTGCGGTTGCGGAATTCAGAAAGCCGCTTATCATTGAACGCACCGATATCCTGATCATCGTAACTGATTATTCCGAAGTCTGGACGGTCAAGGGTTCCGGCAATCTGAAGCAGCGTGGTTTTGCCTGCCCCGCTGGGTCCCACAATGGTTATGATTTCATTTTTTTTAATCTCGAGGCTGACATTTGACAGCACCTCAAGATTTCCATATGCTTTACTGATACGCTCTAATCTGATCATTTACTTTGTGCGAGTTTGAGAATTACGTGGTTGGCGAGATATATACCGAAAATTGCCGGTATCGAGATTATTGTGCCGTAGGAGCTGCGTTTGTTGCGCTCTGAAAGCTCGATGACCGCTTGTTGATGCGGGGCCTCGGTGCTTGCCACAACTCTAAGCGATTTGCGTATTCCTGCCTTTTTCAGCCGTTGGCGCACAGCCCTTGCAAGACCGTCCTCTCTGGTTTCCCAGATGTTGAAATAACCAATCCTTGTGGGATCCACTCTGCCGCCCGCTCCCATCGATGATATGATAGGTATGTTATTTTGCAGGCAATGAGTGATGACTGCCATTTTGGGGGCTACCGTGTCTATGGCATCTATAACATAATCGTAGGCTTCTCCTAAAAGGGTCTCCACATTATCCGGAGATATGAACTCCTTGACAGCATTCACCTCGATTCCGGGATTAATGTCTCTGCATCTTCGGGCAAATAATTCTACTTTAGCTTCACCTACAGTGGATTGTAATGCCACAAGCTGACGGTTGATATTGCTTATCGCCACATCATCAGCATCGACAATTGTGAGATGACCGATTCCGCAACGCGCAAGTGTCTCTACCGCGTAGCCTCCGACACCTCCGGTGCCTATGACTGCCACGCGGGCTTTGGCGAGCCTGCCTACAGCATCTTCACCTAATAGACGCCGTGTCCGTGAGTCCCAGCCATCGGGCTCCATAACTTCGTTATGCATCGGCGGGCAACCAGCTTCCCTGAAAGCCTGTCTCTTCAATTGTTTTCACAATTTCCGCGGCCTTGGCACTGTCATCCGGAATACCGTGGCATTCCAGAATCTTGTCCGTATTATCCAGGTCCATAGACCATTCCATATCAGGGAAGCGCTGCTGAACGGCTCCCATTATCGCGGCTTTGCATCCGCCGCATTTCGCATTTGTCTTGAATTTCATGTTTTTATATTTTTATACGATTTAATCTTAAAGAATTCATCACTACGCATACCGATGACAAAGCCATCGCTGCCGAGGCAAACATCGGAGACAGTAGGAATCCACAGCTATAAAGCACTCCTGCTGCCAACGGAATTCCCACCACATTATATATAAACGCCCAGAAAAGGTTTTCGCGTATGATTCTCAATGTGGCTTTTGATAATTTCACCGCCCGTGGCAGAGAGGTCAGTTTGCCTCCTACAAGTGTGAGCTTGGCTACTTCTATGGCGATGTCCGACCCGCCGCCCATGGCTATCGATACATCGGCAGAGGCAAGGGCTGTGGAATCGTTTATCCCGTCTCCTGCCATTGCCACTACATGCCCTTCTTCCTTAAGCTCTTCCACACGGTGTTGTTTGTCGGCAGGCAATGTATCCGAAGTAACCTTTGTGATACCGATCATTGATGCGATATGTTTTGCGGTAGAGCTTTTGTCTCCTGTCAGAAGTTCAACCGAGATTCCCATATTTTTAAGCTCGCGGATAGTTTCAGCAGCATCTTCCCTGATCTTATCCTCTACACGGAAAGCCACGACAGCATCTCCGTTTATAGATGCTACAACTATCCCCGCTCCACGTCTCTGCCAATCGGTTACAGCCTCTGCCAATCGCTCATCATCGGTATGCTCCGCCAAAGAGGAACTTCCTATGTCATATCTGTTTCCGGCATACGTACAGATAATACCTTTGCCGGGAATATATTCAAATGAATCAGGAGATACCGGCTCTATTCCGTTGTTGCCGATGGCGGAATCTATAGCAGCTGCGAGAGGGTGTATGCTCATCTTTTCGGCTCCACGTATTATTCCGAGAATCTCATCACGCTTATCTTCCGGAACTGCGCCGCTCCACGCGATATCGGTTGTGACTGGTTTCCCTTCTGTGAGTGTTCCTGTCTTGTCGATAAGCAGAGTGTCAACCTTCGCCAATCGTTCAAGAGCTTCCGCGTCTCTGACAAGAATGCCGTTTCTGGCTCCTCTGCCTATGCCCACCATCACGGCAGTTGGAGTGGCGAGTCCAAGAGCGCAAGGGCAGGCGATGACAAGAACTGACACTGCGCAGACAAGTCCTACGGGGATATATGCTGTTCCTATCAATGTCCATACGCATAATGTGACAAAGGATATGACCAGCACTGTCGGCACAAATATGCCTGCAACTTTATCAACGAGTCTCTGTACAGGCGCTTTTGAACCCTGCGCTTCCTTAACAGCCTGGATTATTCTCGATAATTCTGTGGCGGAGCCGACTTCCCTGGCTTCGACATGGATGATTCCGGCTATGGCGACTGTTCCTGCGGATACCTTGTCGCCGGTCTGTTTCTCAACTCCCACCGGCTCACCGGTGAGCATTCCTTCATCTACTGTGGCATTTCCCGACATAACAGTCCCGTCAACGGGTATTCTCTCGCCTTGTCTCACGATAAGAATGTCGCCTCGCTTTATCGCGGCAATGTCAACGCGGCGTGTCGAGCCGTCAGGCAATTCCAAAGTAGCTTCCGAAGGTTGCATCCCTATCAACGCGCGGAGCGCGAGTCCGGTGGAATGACGACTGCGAAGCCCCATCAGTTTACCTGTAAGGACAAATGTTATGATCATGGCTGCCCCTTCATAATAGAGGTCTGCGTTGATATCACGTGAAGTCAGCACCTCCGGAAATATGGTGTTGAAGAATGAGAATACGAAACTTACTATCGTGGAGATTCCAACAAGCGTATCCATATTGGGAGCTTTCGCCATGAAAGCGCGTAAACCACGGGTGTAGAAACTGCCGCCACAATATATCATCACACAAAGTGTCAGAATCATATATATCCATGCTTCCCCCGGAAAATGCACATGCGTCATGCAGAGCACAGACATCGGCACAGTTATCGCCCATGCCACTATCGTCTTTATCTTCATGCTCCTGTATTCCTTCTCCTCCTGACGTTCTTTCTCCTCCACAGCCTCCGCCTCGGTGTCGGAAACAATCATGTCGTAGCCGGCTTCGCGCACAGCTGTGGCGATCTCTCCGGCTGATATTACAGCCGGGTGCCAGTCTATAGTAACAGAAGACGATGCGAAATTCACGGATGCGGAAACCACGCCATCGCATTTTCCGATTGTTTTCTCAACCGTCCCTGCGCATACCGCGCACATCATCCCCGTCACCGGAAATGTCTTATGTTTTGTAACGCTCATTGTAATTCTAATTTCTTATTCTCCAGACAGAAGGGAACAGGTTGTTGGCTCTGTTTCCGATATTTTTGACCAGTCCTAACGGATATCCTTTATAGGTTATAACAACAAACCCACGTGGAATGTCGGAGTCAAGATGCAATGCTTCGTGGCGCAGATAGCTTAGGGCCGTTGTCTCATCAACTTCCGCTTCAGGTAATGAACCTCTTCTGAAATCTGTTGAAAGAACAGATTCGCTTGTGGGAACCATCTCCCTGCCTTTCAGAATGCTTGCGGGAATACCATCGCATATCACTTTTGCCTTGGATTTTATGAGCTTCCTGAAAGCGTCATCTTTCAATCGTGTGGCCTTGGGATAATCCCCCTCTTTACGGAGAACTGCCGCGAAGAGCCCCTCTCCTCGTGTGATGTGGGGCATGAATCTCATGCAAGGGTATGGAGTTTCAATGCCTTTGCCGATTCCCCATTCCTGAGGAAATTCCATGTCTACGGTCACCATCCCTAAATCCTCCACAAGAAAGTTGACATTCTCCTCGTTCTCGAGCCTGTTGAAGGTGCAGGTGGAATAAATCAGGAATCCTCCCGGTTTCAATGCCTTGAAAGCGTCTGTAAGAATCTCGCGTTGCAGGGATGCGCATTGACGTTGCAGACCTTCATTCCATTGGGTAACGGCAGTCTCATCCTTGCGCATCATCCCTTCTCCGGAGCAAGGGGCATCGACGGCGACTATATCGAATATTTCTCCCATGTCAGTAAAACGAGATGTGGGGGAGTTTGTGATCATGATGTCAGGGTAGCCCCATTTGAGAAGATTCTCTTTAAGAATGCTTGCCCTGTTGCCGATGAATTCATTTGCAACCACCATGCTCCCGTCGGGAAGGGCGTTGATGAGGGATGTGGTTTTCCCTCCGGGTGCGGCGCATAGATCGAGAACGCGCAGAGGAGATCCCGTGTCAAGAGCCATGGGCACTATCCTTTCCGCTATTGTTTCATATATCATGGATGAGGCATCCTGCACGTAGAAGACTCCGGCATGCAGAAGCGGGTTATAGGTGAACAAAGGGCGCTGCGGGAGGTAATATCCGCTGCGGCACCATCTTACAGCCTCGGTGCCGTCATATCCTGTCGCTGCCACGTCTGTGGTCTTGCGGCGGTTAAGCTTGATGGATACAGAAGGCGTTTGCTGCATTGCTTCAAGAAATGCAGGGGCATCAGCTCCGAGAAGAGGAGAGATCATATCTATGAAACCTTGCGGTAGTGTCATGGTAGGGATATTGGAATAAATATTTATCAAAATTAACAAAAAAAGAGGAAATAATATGCGTATGGATTTTATAATTACGTGCGGTATGCTTAATTTTGCAATATGAAAGATGAAGCAGCCCTATATCTTATACCTGTAAATATCAGTGATGCCCCGCTGGAGAGCGTTCTGCCATCAGGCAATCTGCCGGTGGTTAAAAGTCTGCGGTATCTCATAGTGGAGAATGTCCGCACTGCCCGCCGTTTCCTCAAACGCTGGGATAAATCGTTCGATATAGATTCAATAACTTTTCATGAACTTAACGGCCATACTGATCTTACGGAGGTCAGCTCCTGGCTTGACCCGCTCCGTCATGGAGAATCGGTCGGCGTGATGAGCGAGGCGGGATGTCCTGCTGTTGCGGATCCCGGCGCGCTTGCCGTTGAGATCGCACAGCGGGAAGGAATGAGGGTGGTGCCTTTGGTGGGACCGTCAAGCATACTTATGTCTCTGATGGCTTCCGGATTTAATGGGCAGGGTTTCGCTTTCAACGGTTATCTGCCTATTGACGAGAAGGAAAGGGCTCGGGCTGTAAGAGAACTTGAAAATGAGTCCCAGACAAAAAACAGGACAGAGATATTCATCGAGACTCCATACCGTAACAACAGCATGGTGCGTTTTCTGAGTGAGAATCTACGCCCAGATACGCGTCTCTGCGTGGCTTGCGATATTACGGATCCGGAAAGGGAGTCAGTAATTACTCTCCCCGCCTCGAAATGGAAGGGGTGCAAGGAGAATTATGACAAGCGTCCGGCGATATTCCTTATTTACCGGGGGGTGGCACAGGGTCAGGAGAAGAAAGGAGGCAGGCGTAATGTGCGCTAAGAAGATACGCTTCTATAACCATCCTCAGCTACCTTTCGAAGAGTGGCAGCCGGATGCCGCGGATGCAGGGCGCAGTGTCAAAGGGCAATGCGGTTATACTGACCTTGATATAACCAATGAGGATATTGCCTCCGATCATCGTTCGGAAAATAATCTTTATTATATGTCGCTTGGCTCCGGCTCGAGTGGCAACTGCTGTTATGTGGGTACAAAACGGGGTGGAGTGTTGGTAGATGCCGGAGTGAAGACACAGGATGTGGAGAGCATGCTTGCTTCCAACGGAATATCCATGGGTTCTGTTAAGGCGCTTCTGCTTACCCACGACCATTCCGATCATGTCCGCTATGCGTATAATATTGTCAGAAACCACAAGCATATCCGGCTCTTCTGCACTAACCGTGTGCTCGGAGGCATTCTGCGCCGCCACAGCATATCAAAGCGCATCAAAGATTACCATCATCCCATTTTTAAGGAGATTCCGTTCAAGATTGCCGATTTTGAGATAACCGCTTTTGAGGTTCCTCATGACGGCACTGATAATATGGGTTTTTCGATTGAGTTTGACGACCGCAGGTTTGTGCTCGCCACAGACCTCGGAGCCGTGACCGATAGAGCCAGGCATTATATGAGCAGGGCAAATTATCTTGTGATTGAGGCCAATTATGACCTTGACATGCTTAGGTTCGGTAAATATCCGGAATATCTGAAGGCAAGGATACAGACTGAGAACGGACATATGGATAATGTCGCCACTGGTGCATTCCTAAAGGATATAATAAATCCGGAACTGAAATATATATTTCTGTGTCATCTTTCGCAGGATAACAATACTCCGTCAAAAGCGCTGAAAACTGTAAGGGAAGCGCTGGAAAGTGCCGGTAAGGTTGTGGGGAATGCCGCTGAGACAATACTTGACCGCAAGGCGGATGTGCAGTTGATGGCATTGCCGCGGTTTGAGCCTACGCGCTGGTTTGTATTCAGGTCGCTTAAGAATTAATTCTTCTTCGAGGGGTCATCATTGCGTATCGCCACGATGCTCATCAGCGGACCTTCGAGTCCGTTGGGAGCGACAGCGGCGCGGGTCTCGATGCGCAGGTATCCTCCTCCAAAATCATAGATAACAAGTTGCGCCTCATCGTCGTCATCGAATTCTGTTGATTCGATGATGTTGTCGCTTGTGAGGTTCAGGCTTCCCGCTATGTAGCTTTCAAGATCATCGGGAAGCAGATCGCCAAGATATATATTTCGTATCACGGCTGTGGTGGGGGAGATAACGTCGACTTCCCACGTTCCCGGCGAGCCTTGGATGTCGGTATAAAGCGGGTGTCCCTCGCCGTCTGTGAGCACTCCCTCGAAATTGTAATCAAGCGTGTCGAGCGGTTCTCCGACACGAAGGGCGTCGGTGATGCTTCTCAAGGTCATGGCGATGTCATTGTCGGCATGATATTCCTCGGAATATAATGATGTGGAATCCGCGGCAACAGTTGTCGCGGAGGTTGATTTACGGCATCCGGTCGCGATGAAGAAAAGACCTGCGGATATGCCTAAGATAACTGCAAATAAATGCTTCGTTGTAGTCATTACAATTTTTAACAAATGACGGTGCAAATTTATTCATAGTTTTTGGAATAACCTTGCAAAATCTTAAAAAATATTAAACCGAACCGCCTTCAAGACGGTCCGGTTTAATATTTTTATCAAAAATGTGGAGTTACGGATTATTTTGTCACTCTTTCAAGCCAGTTGACCATAGCGAACATCACGCCCATGGAGACAACGCATACTGACAGGAATACTGTCCATGCCACCCATATCGGGCAGGCGTTGTAGATGAGCGGGCCGATCCAGAGCAGAAGATTGCCGACTGCTGTGGCTCCGAGCCAGAGACCCTGGCAAAGACCCTGAAGATGCTTGGGCGCTACTTTTGATACAAACGAGAGTCCGAGCGGAGATATGAAAAGTTCTGCGACTGTCAGGAAGAAGTAAAGCACGAACAATACCCACGGACCGGTCTTCAGACCTTCCGCCACTGCGGGTGCAAGCTCCTTGAATTCATTTGCCGAAGGATAACCTTTAACAGCGGAGAAAATAACAAGGAAGAGGTAAGCGATACCCGCAAGTCCCATGCCGATGGCGATTTTCTTAGGAGTGGAGATCTCTTTACCGCGTTTGGAGAGACGTGAGAATATCCACATTACCACCGGGGTGAGGATGATCACATAGAAGGGGTTCAAAGCCTGCCAGATCTCCGGTTGCACGGAGTCTGTCTTCACGAAGTCGCGGGCGAAGAGGGAAAGTGATGTCCCGTTCTGATGGAATGAGAACCAGAAGAAGATTGCGATGCCGAGAACAGCGAAGAGAGCGTACATGCGCTGTTTGATCTCTTTTGCCATCTGCGCCTTCTCTTCGGGGGTGTATTTGACTGTCTCTGTCTTGCCTTTCTTGGCGGGAGAGGGGAGACCGTTCTTTGTGAGCAGGAAGATCACAAGCGAGATGAGCATAGCTGCCACTGAGGCGATGAAGCTGTAGTGGATACCTGTGTTGAACACATCAAGATACTGTGTGCAGAAAGCTGATACATCCTGTATGTTGCCTCCCATATCGGATATGAGGGCGTAGAGGTTGTCGGCATTCTGCTGGTTCATGTTGTCGGTAACGCTAAGATATTCATGGCAGAGTGCCGGAAGCGATGCGTTGTATGCAAGGTTATGCACACCTAACCACCATGAGCGGAGCATCGGGGCAATGAACGGGGCTGCGACACCGCCGATGTTGATGAATACATAGAAAATCTGGAAACCGGCGTCACGCTGTGATGCGTAGCGGGGATTATCGTAAAGCTGACCAACAATAGCCTGGAGATTACCTTTGAAAAGTCCGTTTCCGAAGGCAATGAGGAAAAGCGCGGCGCATGTGAGGGTCAGCAGCCATGTAGTGTTCTCGGGAGTGGCAAGGATTGGCACTGCCAGCACTACATATCCGGCAGTCATCACCATAAGACCGGAGATGATCGTTCCCTTGTAGTTTTGTGTACGGTCGGCTATAAGACCTCCGACAAGGCTCAGGATGTAGATTCCTGCATAGAAACATGAGTAGACAATGGCGCTTGTCTCCTCTTTCAGACCGAACTTCGAGCAAAGGAACAGCACGAGCACGGCGTTCATGATGTAGTAGCCAAACCGTTCGCCCATATTTGAAAGAGCGGCGGGGATCAGGCCCTTGGGTTGGTTTTTAAACATATAATTAATTTTTAGTTGTTATTTGCATCGAGAAGACGGTATGCCTTGGCGTAATTATGAATCTGCTTCACCATAGCTACAAGTCCGTTTGAACGCGTGGGTGACAGATGGTCTTTCAGCCCGATCTTGTCAATGAAATAGAGGTCGGCGTCAAGAATCTCGTCAGGAGTGCGGTTATTGAGCACTCTCATCAGAAGCGCGACAATACCTTTCACAATCAGTGCGTCGGAATCTGCCTCAAATCTGATCTTGCCATTTTCCTCGCGTTCAGCGGAGATCCATACCCGGCTCTGACATCCTTCTATGAGATTTTCAGGAGTTTTCAAGTTTTCGGGGAATTCCGGAAGCGTGTTGCCAAGCTCTATGATATATGCATATCGGTCCATCCAGTCGGTGAGGCCTTCGAATTCTTCAATTATTTCGTCTTGTGTTTCGTTTACGCTCATATATTCTATGTTATATTGGATTCGCCCTCAAAGTTAATAAAAATTAGAAAATCATAAAATATTTATGATAAAAAAGGGGCGATATTTGTTATATCAAAAGAAAAGAGTTAACTTTGCACCCGAAATAGGAACGACGGCATGCCGTCAGAAAGGGTCTTTTTTTTCCGGGTTGTCTCAGTGGAGACGATGCCGAATCGAGAAAAAGGATTCTTTATTTTTTTATTTCATCCCTTAGAAACTGTTTAAATTTATTTTCAGAGAATTTTGAGATGTATTTCCGAGATGTTTCAGCAAGTAGAAGAGGGAGAAACCTTTCGGTTTTGACCGATAACACTTGGCTGAAACAGCCGTAAAGACACTCAAAATTCCTGAAAGAAAGGATATAACATAATTTTCGTAATAAATTTAAACAGTTTCTAAGAGTCCGTTTCATAAAAATTAGTTTTAGGGCGGACTCTAAATTAATAGCATTAGAATTAGATATGTTAACGACATTCGCTGTCAAGAATTATAGAGGATTTGCTGAGCGTATTTGTTGGGATTTGACAAGCCCAAGCAATTATGCCTTCAACACCTATGCCGTGAAAGATGGAGTTATAAAAAATGGTATAATATATGGTCCTAACGGCTCGGGTAAGTCAAATTTTGCATTGGCGATATTTGATATAGAGAACCATCTGTCCCAGAAGTGGAAGAAGCCAGACTATTACTCCAACTTCGCTACTGCTGGTCATGACAATGAGCCGGTGGAGTTTGAGTACAGCTTCCGATTTGGGTTGGATAATCAGGAATACTCTTATAAGAAGGATAAGGATGGCAAATTGATTGCGGAGAAACTCTGCGTCAATGGTAATCTTGTATTTGACAGCAATAGCGAGGCTCTCGTTATCTGCGATGAATTTCCAATAGACGCAAATGTCAAAGAGAAACTTCGTAAAAATACCAACGGAATGTCTTTGGTCAATTTCCTGACAGCCACATATCCATTGCCAGAGAATCATTATCTGTTGGAACTGAAAAATTTTGCCGACACGATGCTGTGGTTCAAGAGTCTTGACAAAAGAGAGTTTATCGGTCTTGACACCAACGCTTCTTTCTTAGAAGAAGAGATTATTAAGCTTGGACTTATGGCTGATTTCAAAGATTTCCTTCTAAATGTAAGCGGACAGGAATTTGATTTCGCCAAGCCAGTGGATGGAGATAAAGTCCTCAAATGTATAATAAACGGAGTGCAGATACCATTTAACCGGGTAGCCTCTACAGGCACAATCTCATTGCAGGTTCTTTACATTTGGTTGAAGAAAATGGGTCGTGCATCCTTTGTATTCATTGATGAGTTCGATGCCTTCTATCATTTCCGATTGGCATACGAAGTGTGCCGGAAACTCTTTGAACTGCCATGTCAGGTGTTCCTTTCTTCCCACAATACCTATCTCATGACAAATGACTTGCTTCGTCCCGACTGCAATTTTATTCTTGCCCATAATGTGATCAAACCTTTATGTGACTGCACTGATAAGGAACTCCGATTCGGGCATAACATAGAGAAGCTTTTCAGGGCGAATGCCTTTTCTGCCTTATGATACTGTTTGTATTTGAAGGCGAGCGTAGAGAGCCAATGCTGTTCAAGTCAATTGAGCAACTGTTTTTCCCGTCATCAGAGGAGAACATCGTATGCTCTTTTGGTAACAATATCTACGAACTCTACCGTCAGATGCACGAATTGGGCGACGGTGCGGACATTGCTGGCGTACTGAAAGAGAATGGTGCGATATCCGAAGATTATGACATGTCTGATTTTTCAGATGTGTTCCTATTCTTTGATCTCGACATACACAATGAAAATCAACCGCCACAGATCAGTGCTGCTCAAATATCAGAGATGCTGTCATATTTTGATAATGAAACGGAGAATGGCAAACTCTTCATAAATTATCCCATGATTGAGTCTATCTATCATACAGGCTCATTACCTGACAATGACTATTGGCAATATTCTGTATCCATATCCGATTGTTCAGACTATAAGAAGATAGCGCGAGACTTTCCACCGTATTCAAACTTAGACCATTTATGCGTCACTGAGAGAAACAAAACAAGAAGCGATATTGTGAGTCGAATCAGAATGAATTGGATATATCTTGTCGGAATGAACATACGGAAGGCAAATCTGCTTTGTCAGGGTAAACATGAAGATCCGACACAAAAAGACAACATAAGTCAGCCGAGCATATTCTCATCCCAGCACCATGACTTTATAATGGCGAATCAAACAATTTCAGTATTGAACGCATTCCCATTATTTCTTTACGATTACTTCAAGCCTGAGGTTTTCAAAATGAGATAAATGAACTTTTGATGAATATTTCACATTTACCGGAATATCTTCTATACATAAACGGCATCACCCATATGCCGTTACGGGCTTTTGCTGGTTCAGCGGAGTCCATCGTTAAAAAGTGAAACGAAGTTTTGTGTTCGAATCTTGTCATGTACTATGACGTTTAATATAAGACTGTCGGAGGTATGCTTTATGAAGGATTTATCACTGGTTTTTACCCAAAGAAAATCATAATACTCCTTGTCTGTATCTGAAAGTTTGTCAAAGTTGATGACAGTCAATGAGTCTAATGCCCTTTGGGGATATATTTCTGACATCTCCTCTATTTTTGAAAGGCGGCTGTCAGTTTGTTTGTCTGTGCAGCAGGTAATAGTGACAGATATTATTATCAGAAAGATTATTCGTGATATCATGTGTGTATTTTTATGGGAGAGATTTTTATCAAGACTTATGTCAGAGGTGGGTGAGCATCTCGGCGGCTTTGTCGCCGTGGTATGCCTCGAACATTGAGCGGGGACGCTTCCAGCGGCGGTGGCTCCAGAGCCAGTATTGGGGTGTCTCGCGGATGTTGGTTTCGAGCAGACGGAAATATTCGCGGGATGTCTCGAAGATGGTCTCTTTCTTTACGTTGTCGGATATGGGTATGAACCGCAAGGTGTAGTAGCCGCGGCGCGGGCGGCACATGTGGGCATACACCGCTTTTGCTCCTAAGAATTTTGAGATACGTTCCGGTCCGGTGTAGACTCCGGTCTCGTGGTTGAGGAAGTCAACAAAGAGGTGGATGTTGAGCCCGGGGGCTTGGTCGGCGATATATCCCGTCACGGATGGTATCCCCTCACGCTTCCAGCGCACAAGAGTCTGCATGATGTCAGACATGGCTATGTTATTGGCGTCGAAACGGGTACGGAGACGGTAGAAAAGGCGGTCGAATGTTTTGTTTTCCAGCGGATGGTAGATCTGGGCGCATTGGGCAGCGGGATCAATATGAAGAGGCAGGGAGCTGACCCATTCCCAGTTGCAATAATGTCCAAGGTAGATGGTTACCGACTGACCGCGCCTCACAGCCTCGTTGATTTCCTCGATATTCTCCACCCTGAGTCTTTTACGCATATTCTTCTCCGACATCGTGGCGAGTTTTATTGTCTCCATGAAATAGTCGCAGAGGAAAAGATAGAATTGTTTTTCTATTCTGCGTATCTCTTTGATATCTTTCTCCGGAAAAGAGGAGGTGAGATTCTGGCGCACTACATTCCTGCGGTATCTTACCACATCGCATGCCAGCCATGCCATAAAGTCCGACAGCAGATAAAGCAGCCGGAAGGGGAGAAGTGAGAAGATTTTGACTATGAAAAACACTTTTTTATCAGCGGTTATAGAATATATTCTAATGGTTAGTTGGTAATAGAGCTGCGGCTCAATCTCTTCAGGGCGGGACGCACTACCCATCTGCGTGAGCAATAGCCTATCAAACACCATGCGATTGCGAGGATCCAGAGGTTGATATATGGTCCGGACACTTGCGAGAGTGAAGCTCCATTGGCGTTCATCTTGATGAATCCTTCAACACCCCACGTTGACGGGCATATGGAGGCGAGCCATCGCCATGCAGTCGGCATGTCATACATCGGCCATATAAGTCCTGACAGAAGCAGGAATATCAGAGATGTCGCCACCCATAGCACAAATACCGTCTCCCGCTCTGTAACCAGTGACTGGAATGCGAATCCTACACCGAACGACGCTATTATCATCGGCAGGATAAATGCGAATATCTCCAGAGGATTGCCCGCCATCGGGAACCGGAATATGAGCGGGACATAATGGAGCATGAAGATGATGGGTATGATGAGGATTGTAAGATAACAGAGCGTCTGCGCCAGCATTGTCAACGGTATGGAAGGCGCGAGATTATCGGAGCAATAACCGGTGAGGCGCATGGATTCACGTTGCGCGCCTCCAGCCATACCCACGGCGAGTATGATGCATTGCTGGAGAATAAGAATCAGCACTCCCGGCATGATGAAGGAGTCGAATCCATTGCGGATGTTGCCCATCGACACATTATGTATGGGAAGCAGGTCTCCAGACATCACTGTCTCGGCAAGCGGAGCGATCTCATCAATCTTTTCTGTCATCAGCTCGGATGAGAAATCCTCCATCACGTTGGTTGCAGCCACAAGGAATCCACGGTAGCGCAGAAGCAGGCTCATGTCGCAATACATCACGGCGTTGGCTGTTTCCGATCGTCCTACTTTACGCTCGAATCCGGATGGAATCTCAAGTATGGCGAAAGCCTTGTGCGAGTTCATGGCATGTCGGGCATCGCTAAGGTCTGTGGCATACCCTATCACGTGTGCCTGGTCGCAGGCATCCATCTTGCGCACAAGTTCCCTTGAAAGCGGGGTGCGGTCGTGGTCAACCACAACCATCGACACATCCTTCACAAGTTCCGGATTGTATATCAGGGAATATATTATCGGGTAAGCCAAGGGCAGGAACATGAAGAACAGGATGATACCAACATCTTTGGTAACCATCTTGAATTCACGGCAGTAGACCCTGAACATGTTATGTATGTGATCTTTCAGTTTCAAAGTATCCTATATTTTTATGTAAATGCGCAGCATGCGTATTTACAATTGACTTTTATTAAGGTACATATATGGGATGTTTCAGATCTTTCTTCAGTCTCCACAACAGTGTGAACGGGAGAAGCATGAAAACAATATACCCCACGAACCACATTTTCGAATATGCTATATCGATTCCGTTGAGAGCCTGGTCGGCATATATAAGGAAGTTATAACGCACCGGCACGATATAGCTGAAGAGTCGCATTGCCGGATACATGCTCGGTACCGGGAATGAGAATGCCGCAATGGAGAAGGAGAGGATTCCGAGCAGGGCGCATACGGAGAGCGAGAGTCTGAGGTTTGGCAACACGCAAACCACGAAAATCGCAAAGCCTTGGCATGCGAGAACATACATAAATTCTGAAAGCAGCATCCATCCCCATGATCCGTTCATCGGATAATGGTTGTAGCGGTAAAGCCATGCGGTCATGAAGAACGCCACTACCCACCATATCACAGTCTGGGGAAACAGCTTGCCGAACAGAGCTTTCACCACTGAGCCGTCAGCCATCTGCATGAGGCGTCGGGAAGTGCCGTATTTCATTTCCTGGCCGAGGCTGAACGCCGTGATAAGGAATATCATCAGCTGTAGCAGACAAGGCACAAAAGAGTTCGCGATGTATATCCCGTAATTGAGCTGTGGATTGCCAATGCCCCGCGATGCGATGTTGACAGGCATCATCATGGGGGCGAGAGCCTCTGCATCGGCACCTGCCGACTGCACGATATTCATGGCTATGCCTGCCTTGGCATATACCGCCGTGGCCTTGAATGTCTTGAAGAGCATTGAGGCAGGCACGAAATATGTCATGTTGGTATAAAAGGTAATCACCGGTTTTCGCCCGGCAAGCAGGTCAGCCTGAAAATTTTCAGGAATCAGGAAGAAACCGTATACCTTTCCGCTCTGCATCAGATGACGCGCCTCACTGAAGCTGTTGGGAGTATGGGTGAGGTTTACCATCTGCATGCCGTTTAGGCTCTGGGTAATATCCCGGCTGAGGGACGTGCCGTCGCGGTCCACCATAGCTGCCGGCACTCGTGTCGGCAACCCCTTGTCGAGCATGGTTGTCAGAAACATGAACATGAACAGAGGGATGATGAAGAATCCTGTCCAATATACAGGTCTCCTCACAATCTGCACCAGGCTCCTGATCATGATGGACTTAAGCCCCTTATTTAACTCGAGATTGCCCATGCTGACTATCCGCTAATCTTTTACCCCTAAATACAATACAGACATTCCCGGACGGAAATTCTCCACCGGCTTATCAGGGCGACATTTGATCTGGAATGTACGGGCATCATAGTCGCCTGTGGCCTTTGTCGCCTGCCAGTTGGCATATGTGCCGAGGTCTTTGATATAAAATACCTTCATGTCAACTTCCTTGTCGAGGGCTGGAATCTTGACGCGGAGCACGGTCCCGAGTTTTATATCCTTAAGCAGAGTCTCGCGGACGTTGAACACAGCCCAATGGTCATCCTTCTCAAGTGTCATCACCGGCGCGCCGGTGGCTATAAGTTCGCTTACGTTGGGATATATCACGGTAATCTCGCCATCGCAAGGGGCTGTAAGATATTGATCCTCAAGAAGGGCGTTTACTTCCTGAACGCCGCCCTTGGCTACAGTCACCATAGCCGAGGATGCCTCTTTATCCTGTTTCTGAGCGCCGGAGCGGGCAAGTTCATACTGGCTTTTTGCCGCAGCCTCTCCTGCTACAGTTGCATCGTAGGCGGCTTTTGCCTCATCGCGTTTCTGCTCGCTGACAACACCCTTCTCAAAAAGGGTCTGCATGCGGGTATAAGTTTTCTTTGCGATCTCCGCGGCAGCTTGCGCCTGTTTCCAGAGGTCGCGGGCTCCCTCGACGATCTGCGGACGTGTGCCGGCGTCAACCTTGGAATTGGCAGCCTGGGCAGCGCTTTCCATAGCCCTGGCCTGCTCCATCTTCGCCTCTACGAGTGAAGAATTTATACGCACAAGTGTATCGCCAGCCTTTACATGCTGTCCCTCTTCAACGTAAATTTCTGCAACGCGTCCGGGGAGCTTGCCGGAGATGCGGATCTCTGTGGCCTCACCCTGCCCCTGTACGGTGTCCGGACCGGGTTTGAGACATATGAAGCCCACTATTGCCAAGGCTGCGAGGATACAGACAATCACAACGATTGTCAGGATCAGTGCCTTGTCTTTTTTTGTAACCTCGGAAGGGTCTACCGCCCCTATAGGTTGTGTATTCTGTGTATTGTCAGTTGCCATCTTTATAAGAAGTTGTGAAGTTATATTAGTAATTTAGTTTCCCTATCACTTTGTCGAGATATACTTCGCAGAGGTGTATGCCTATCTCCGCGTCGATTTTCTCGGAATTAGCCTGCAGCCATGCGGTCTGAGCGGCGATTACATCGTTTGTGGTCATCACGCCCTCGCTGAATCCGATCTGGGCGGAGCGGAGGTTCTCTTCGGCACTCGCCATGTTGGATTTGGTCATGTCGTAAGTCTTGAATGCCTCCTGAAAGCTGAATTTAGCCTGTTGCACCTGCAGATCGACCTTCTCCTCCAGATCCTCAAGCATCAGGCGCTGAGCGTTGGTGGCGGATTTTGTGGCGCGGTAATGGTTGTAGTTTCCTCCCCAATGCCATAACGGGATGGCGATGGTGGCACCGACGCTGAAGCCTCCTCCGAATTTTTTACTGAAGCCGTTGTTGAGATTTGGGTTTGAGAATTCATAGGCACCCACGATGGCGAGCTTCGGCAGCATCTGTCCCATGGCAAGTTTCTCTCTTTGAGATAACACCGATATCCCTTGGCGCAGCACCTCCAGATCCTGACGGCGTGAATATACATCCTGCATATCATATACAGGGTCGGGCATAGCGGTAAGACCGCTTTTGAAATCCTCGTCGGCAAGCGTCATGTTCGACTGCACCGGGAGTCCGCACACCTGCGCCAATGCCATGCGGGCCAAAGTGAGACCATTGTCGAGCTTGGTGCGCATTATCTTGGCCTCGTTGAGCTTCACTTCCACCATGAGCAGGTCGGCACGTGTCGCCACTCCAGCTTCAAGCATGGCGTTTACGCTGTAACGCAGAGTATCGACCAGTGTCACAAAGCTGTCGGCAAGTTTCTGTTTGGATTTCAGCGACACCACCATCCAGTATGCCTGGTCGACGGCAAAAACCACATCCTGCACTACATTGTTGCGGGCGGCCGTCGCCATCTTCTCTGCGTATTTGGTGATTTCGTTAAGCGCTTTAATCTGTCCGCCCATGAATACGGGCTGTGTCAGGGTGAAGGCTCCGGCAAACACATTGTGAGTGTCGAAACTCATTGCGTCTTTAGGAATCACAGCAACTTCCGTGGGGATATATCCCCCGGTAGACGGATCCTTTATCGGTGCACCGCTCGGATCTGTCAGGATGTTGTATTTGAAACTCTGGGTCGATGGGTCGAAGCTCATCGTCGGCAGTTTGGCATCCTCTCCGAGAAGATTGATAGTGCGCTGATTATAAAAATATGTTCCCGCGAAATCTATGCCCGGAAGATATAGGGCTTTGGCAGCCTTGCGGTCGTAGCCGGCTCCGCGTATCCCCTCCTCGGCCATGCGGATGGTCTTGTTGTTGCGCACCGCCATGTTGCGGCAGGAATCGAGGGTATATGTCCCCTCCTGTGCCGCGGCGGGTAATGCCGCGATGCAAATGGCTGCGCCAAGAAGTGTTGATTTGCTGAATAATCTCATATGGTGGAATCTTAACAGAGATGAAAAAATATTAATACACCTCTAATTAAACTACAAATTTAGCAACATTTTGTTTAATTTAGTAATTTTGCAGAAAAATTATACATACGACCCTTTCGGCATCCGGCTGAAGGAGTTTATTGCGTAAAGATTATTATGGAAAATATCTGGAGGCAGTATCGTTTTGAATATCGCAGTCTGTTCAGCTTAGGTTTGCCGGTGCTGGTGACTCAGCTGGGTGTTATCATAGTGAGTTTCGCCGACACTATGATGGTCGGGGCATATGGTGTTGATGAACTGGCTGCAGCAGCTTTTGTAAATTCACTTTTCATAATTCCGGTGGTGATGCAGATGGGGTTTGCACAAGGGCTTACACCGATTGCTGGGGCTCTGTTCGGTAAAGGGGAGAATCGGCAGGTCGGAACCGCCTTGCATGCCGGGGTGCAGGTGAATCTGGCGGTATCGCTCTCGCTGACAGTAATCATGGGCATACTCTATTTCTTTCTTGACCGGTTCGGACAACCTGTGGAAATTCTCCCGTTGGTAAGGAAATATTACCTTATAATTCTTGCTACGCTTCTGCCGATGGCGGTTTTCAATTCTTTTCAGCAGACCTTCAACGGTTTTAACGACACGGCAATGCCCATGTGGATGATATTGGGCTCGAATGTCATAAATATAATCGGGAACTACATGCTTATTTTCGGCCATTTCGGTTGTCCGGAACTTGGACTTGCCGGTGCCGGATTGAGCACGCTTGTGGCGCGTTATGCAGCGGCAATAGCGATAGTGATTGTATTTTTCTATGGCAGGAAATATGAGGAATATACCCTTGGTTTCAGGAGCAAGGAAAGTCTCGGGGCTGTCAGACGCAAAGTGTGGGTCACATCTTATCCTGTCATGATACAAAGCGGTGTCGAATGCTCCCTGTGGAGCTTCGGGGCGGTGGTCAGCGGTTGGTTCGGAAAGATACAGCTCGCGGCGTATCAGGTGGTGAACACTATGGCGCAACTCGGTTTCATGACATTCATAAGTTTCGGCACAGCCACATCTATCCGTGTGGCGAACTATATGGGGCAGAAAGATATAAGGGGTGTGCGCCGCATCACGTCAGCCGGGCTGCATCTTAATCTCGTGCTTGCCACTGTTGCGTCTCTCATCTTCATCCTCGGAGGGAAATGGCTGATCCATTGCTTCACACCAGATGAGTCGGTGGTCGCATCAGCCCTTGCGTTGATCCTGCCTCTTGTGATTTATCAATACATGGATGCCACTCAGCTGACATACGTAAATGCCATCCGAGGCACATCATATGTGAAGCCTCTGCTGTGGATTTCCATATGTTCATATATCGCTGTCGGAATTCCGGTGCTGCTGCTTTTCGCCAAGGGATTCGACTGGGGAAATGTAGGTGTGTACTACAGTTTTGACGTTGCTCTGATGGTTGCATCCGTCATGGCTACATTGATTTTCTATCGCTTGATACGTAAAATTTAAATTTGTTTAATACTATTTATTAGGGAAAGCGGCAATTTTTCACTATTTTTGCAATTTAAAGATATTCTCAAAATATCAGAATGGGAAAAATCATAGCAATAGCAAATCAGAAGGGTGGTGTGGGAAAGACCACAACGGCCTTTAACCTCGGAGCCTGTCTGGCAGTGGCAGGGAAGCGTGTTCTTCTTGTGGATGCCGACCCTCAGGCCAACGCCACCTCCGGAATCGGCATGCAGCCGCAACCTACCGACGCCTCTATCTACGAGTGTCTTGTCGACGGGTACCCTGCTGCCGATGCGATAATGCATTCCTCGATTGAGAAACTCGATATCATCTGTTCGCGTATCGACCTGGTTGGGGCTGAAGTGGAGCTTATGAACCGTAAAGATCGCGAGCGCACGTTGCAGCGTCTGCTGGAGCCGGTGAGAAATGAATATGATTATATACTCATCGACTGTTCCCCTTCGTTGGGTGTGATTACGGTCAATGCTCTCACGGCTTCCGACTCTGTGCTGATCCCGGTGCAGGCGGAATATTTCGCTCTCGAGGGGATATCGCAGCTGCTGAACACTGTGCGTATAATCAAGAGCCGTCTGCGGCCGCAACTCGAGATCGAGGGATTCCTGCTCACGATGTATGACGCAAGATTGCGTCTTGCCAACCAGATTTATGAGGAATTGCGGGGACATTTCGGAAAGATGGTGTTCGACACGGTTATTCCACGTAATATCCGCCTTTCCGAATCGCCGAGCCATGGACTTCCCGCCATTCTGTATGACCCCGACTCCCGAGGTGCGATTGCATACGTGCAGCTTGCCAAGGAGCTTCAGGTCCGTAATAAAAAGAAATGACAATGGCTTTGAAAAGAAATGCATTGGGACGCGGGCTCGACTCGTTGATCTCGATGGGTGACATAAGAACAGAGGGATCGTCGGCAATCTCGGAGATCGAGATTTCGCGCATTGCGCCTAATCCGGATCAGCCGCGCCGCTCTTTTGATGAAAACACGCTTGAGGAGCTTGCTGCCTCAATCCGGGAATTGGGAGTGGTGCAGCCGCTTACGCTACGTATGGGCGATGATGGTGATTACCAGATCATAGCCGGTGAGCGCAGATGGCGCGCAGCGCAGATCGCGGGGCTCACCACTGTGCCGGCGTATGTGCGTACGGTTTCCGATTCGGAAATGACCGAGATGGCACTGATTGAGAACATCCAGCGTGAGGATCTCAACGCAATAGAGGTGGCTCTCGGCTTCAAGCAGCTGATCGACAAATACGCTCTCACCCAGGAGCGCCTTTCCGAGCGCCTGGGCAAGAAACGCGCCACTATCGCCAACCATCTGCGCCTTCTGCGTCTTCCGGCTGAAATCCAGCTCGGTCTGCGCGACCGAAAGCTCGACATGGGGCATGCACGTGCTATCCTCGCGGTGGAGGATCCCAAGATACAGCTTAAATTGTATAAACAGGTGATCCGCGACGGGCTGTCGGTCCGTGCCGTGGAAGAACTGGGCCGCAAGCTTGCCGAGGTGGGAGAGCAGGAGAAAGCGGCGCGTACGGGAAATGAGAAATCCGATGACCTGAAGGTGCTTGAGAAGGATTTCACAAGTTTCTTCTCAATGCCCGTGAAGGTGGCTCGTTCATCGAATGGCAAGGGCTCCGTGACTTTCAAGTTCTCTTCCGATGACGAGCTTCATCAGCTTGTAAAAATTTTCGAGCGACTGAAGCAATGACGAATCTGAGACAAATATTCAGCGGCGAATACCGTTTGCGTCCGGCGGAAAAGATCATTCTGCTGGTCGTGGCGTTTGTGCTGGTGTTTCCTCTTGATTATTTCTCCATTCCGGCAAGAGCGCAGAGCGTGGATCCTGACCGTCAGCCCCTGCCGCAGGATTCTGTGGTGTACATGGATGCGGAGGTACTGGTAAAAGCGGGGGAGGTGACAGATTCAATTCCCCCGACGGAGGTCGTGGCTTCGGACTATCCCTATGGTCTCGATGGCAAGCGTCCGTTCAATCCGTCTCCCCAGAGAGCGGTATGGCTCTCCGCATTGTGCCCCGGATTGGGACAGATATACAACCGTCGTTTCTGGAAACTGCCTATCGTGGTGGGAGGATTCATGGGACTCGGTTATGCAACCAGTTGGAACAACAACCAGTATCAGGATTATATCCAGGGCTACCGCGACCTGATGGATAGTGATCCCAACACCAATAGTTATCTTGACTTCTTCCCTCCTACGGTTGATGAAAGTTCGCTTGATACTGAATGGCTGAAGCGCACATTCAAGAGCCGGCGCGATTATTTCCGTCGTAACCGAGACCTTTGTATCATCTGTCTTGTGGCTCTATATCTGATCTGCATGGTGGATGCCTATATTGATGCCTCAATGGCGCATTTCGACATTACCCCAGACCTCTCCCTCGACCTGACACCTACAATAATACAGCAGCCTGTGACCCGTAAACCCTCTATCGGACTCAACTGGGCGTTTACTTTTTAATCTTTTTTAAACTGCTTCTCAACATGAAGAATCACATATACCGTTTCCTTTTAGTATGCGCGGTGGCTACCGCGGCATTCCCGCAATCTGCCGTAGCGCAGAAGAAATCCACTGTGCTTGATGTGAAGACAACGATCACGGACAACGATATCGTATATCCGGAAAGTTTCGAAGCCGACACCCACAAGATGCTTGAGGGATGGTATATGAAAAATTATATGGCTACCGACGACCGATACCGTCGTGAGGGTGATACCCGCAATGATGACAAGACCATCCGCGAGCGTCTTGCCAAAATGCCGACTGTCATAGAGATGCCCTATAATCAGGTGGTGCGGTCATATATCGACCGTTATACCCAGCGCGGACGCGAGCAGGTGACTGTATTGCTCGGTCTCAGCCATTACTATCTTCCTATATTCGAGCAGGCTCTCGAAGAGCGCGGTCTGCCGCTGGAGCTGAAGTATCTGCCGGTGATTGAGTCCGGTCTTGATCCCAATGCTGTTTCCAGACATGGAGCCACAGGCTTGTGGCAGTTCATGATAGCCACCGCAAAGGGTATGGGACTTGAGGTTAATTCGCTTGTGGATGAGCGCAGGGATCCTTACCTCTCATCAAAGAAAGCCGCTCAATATCTAAGCGATCTTTATGCCACATACAACGACTGGAGCCTTGCCATCGCGGCATACAACTGCGGTCCGGGCGCGGTGAATAAAGCCATACGCAGGGCAGGTGGTGATCCTAAAAATCATGATTTCTGGTCGATATATGAGTATCTTACTCCCGAGACACGCGGATATTTCCCTATGTTTATAGCCGCAAATTATGTGATGAACTATTATCCGCAGCATAACATCAGTCCGGTGATACCTACCAAGCCGCTGATAACGGATACATTGCAGATCTCGGATCGTGTGCATTTCAATCAGATCTCATCGGTGTTGAATATCCCCGTCGAGGAGCTGAGGGTGTTGAATCCGCAATTCCGTGCAGATGTGATTCCCGGTTCTGCCGACCGTTCATATACGTTGGTTCTCCCTTCGCAGCAGGTGCATGCCTATCTGATGAGCGAGGAGGCTATAAAAGCTCATGACTCCGAAAAATACGCCCGCCGTGAGAGTGTCGAGCCCGGAGAAGCACCCGCAGCTTCCAGGAATGATGTGGCGTTGGCATCAGCAGACAATAATCTTGAAGAGAGTGCCCTTCCTGTGGCAACAGCATCGGCATCGAAAGGGGTGAGGACAGTGACGCATAAGGTTAAGCCAGGAGAATCGCTCGCCACGATAGCCCAGACATACGGTGTCACCCCGGAAGAAATAAAGCAATGGAACAGCCTGCGTCGTAACGCAGTGCGCACCGGTCAGCTGTTGCGCGTGAATACCGCTTCCGCAGAAGGAGAGACAGAGACACTGACGGCCGAGGCGGCGCCTGCATCAGGTCAGCAGTCATGGCAGCCGG
>OFFM01000632.1_pt1 | contig 26161 bp, 20 predicted proteins | sample 1521401 | NCBI WGS metagenome assembly OFFM01 (sample SAMEA3504118, study PRJEB24116) | mouse gut metagenome | biome: mouse gut; feature: mouse-associated habitat; material: faeces | place: Denmark | collected 2011
AGGTCCACAATGAGAAAAAGGGGCTCAATTATGAAGTCCGTTTCTTTGAGACTGATCGCTGCACCGAACTGTTCTTTCTTTTCTACTTCAAGTACACCGGTCAGAACTATGCTGCCTCCAAAACGAACTATATTAAAATCCAAATAAAATGAGGCAAAAATTGCATCTACCTTAGATTATTTGAAAAAATGGTCTTGCCGCTGTCCGCTCTCGGGGGCGGTTTAGGCCGCCCCCGCCGCTGAGGCATCCCCCTCCAGAAGGAGAGAGGAATGTTTTAGACGGCGGTATCAGGTTTCGTAGAGACGAATCCATCGATGTATGACGTGTTGGAAGTCGCAACAGCGAAAGCCTGTCTGACGAGTTTGTTTGCCACGGCAATCATGGCGAGTTTTCCGGATTTGCCGCGTTGTCGTAATCGTTGGTAGCATTCCTTGCACGCCTTGTTATGTTGGCTTGCCGACCATGCCGCGATATACAGCATTGATCTGAGATTTGCATCTCCGTTCCGGTTGATGTGTCCCCGGATGTTGATGCTGGAGCCGGATTGCTCAATGGTCGGACAGATACCGATATAACGGGAAAGCTGCTTGGCATTGTCAAAGCTGGAGAATCCTCCGGTCGCTATAATCAGAGCGGTAGCCAGTGTCACTCCGATGCCTTTTATAGAGGTCAGAGCCTTGAGCTGCTTTTCAAAAACACTCCCGGCGGTCTGTACAAGCTCTTCTTCAAGATGCCTGATCTGTTTCTCTGTAAACGCGATTGTCTGTTTCAATGATGTAAGACACTTCTTATCCTTAACAGGCAGTGGTTCAAGAGAAGACTGAAGGTTCCTGGTGGCCGTGAGTTGCTTTTGGAGCTGGCGGATTACTGTCTTCTTTTGCTTGAGAAGCATGAGCGTTTCTGACGGAAGCTTGTAAGGCGCAGGGGTCATCTTCTCACCGAACTCGGCTATCAGACGGGCATCCATATCATCGGTTTTTGTCACCGACATTATCATTCGCGAGTAGTTCTTGATCTTCTTGGGATTGACAAGACTGGCTGTGATTCCTGCCTTGTCAAGAAGATACAGCAACAACAAGCCGTAGTTGCCGGTGGCCTCCATCACACAATGATGGGTATCTGCCGATAGCTTGCCGATGAACTTGCGAATTCCTTTGGCATCATTGGCGAATGTTTCGGTGTTGTAGCCTTTCTCTTGTGGGAAAGCTGCCACAAAGGACGATTTGCTGATGTCTATTCCAACGTATGTCATATCTTAAATTTTAATCGTCAGGAGTTACATCTGTTGCACTTTCGTCGCAAACACGGGGTCTAAAAGTAGCCCCAACGAACTATCCAGTCTTTAGATGTAAAGCATGGGGACTGAACGTTTGAGACGGGGTTTGCCACCCATTGATCTGCCTTTTTCCATGCTTGTGTATCCTGTTTTCTATAGATAAATTTATCGAAAATTTTTTTACCGTACAAATGTACGACCATTGAGGATGAATTAAGCCAGATTTGTGGTTACGAGAAGACGCAGAAATTCTTCAGGACACATCCACTCCACCAATTCCTGCAAAAGAGTGGAGGCAGTATTGCAAACGCCATTGGCAATGGACTGAAATCTGAAAAAGCTCTCTGTGAAGGACAGCGCGACTATACCTATTCTGAACTTGGCTCCATGTTCTTGGTACTCGGTATAACCATTTGAAGCATATAGAAAGCCAACAATAACCGATATACAGATTACCTCCACCCGAAAACGTCTCGCTTTGCGACAACAAGCCCAGCCATCGCGCCTCTCTGAAGTTCAGAGAGTATGGAATAGTCTTCATTTTATCTTGCAGTGTGATAAATTTACCACAATTTTGTGACATCCAATTTTGAAACCAATGGCAGAAACACAGAATAAGATAACAGAACGTATATAGCGACTGGAGATTGGACAACAGAAAGTATATAGTTTACATGACATATTATATCTGTGAACGTATTTTTCATTAAATTTGCGATCTAAATTCAGACAAAATGATAAATATTGAGTTTTCAGACAAAATAAAATCAGCTGCTCCTGAACTGAGAGTATTGGCTATCGAGGCAACCGTTGACAATCCTGCAACTGCCGATTCGCTATGGCAGGAGATTGAGGCAGAGACAACATCTATCCGCGAGTCATATCCTCTGGAGATGGTGAATAAGCGAAGCGCTATCGCAGCTACCCGCCAAGCCTACAAGGCTTTGGGGAAAGAGCCTAACAGATATCGTCCGTCTGCCGAGGCTCTTTGCCGAAGAGTAGTCAATGGTAAGGGACTATATCGCTTGACAACACTGGTGGATTTCATTAATCTGATCTCTATGCATACCGGACATAGTATCGGAGGATTCGATGCTGACAAAATTCAAGGGGACACACTCCTTCTTGACTCAGGAAATCATGAAGATGAGTTTCATGCAATCGGCAGAGGTTTGCTCAATATTGAGAACTTACCTGTCTACCGTGATGCTATAGGAAGCATTGGCACACCCACAAGCGATGAAGAACGGACAAAGCTTACTCCAGACACTAAGCGACTGCTGATGCTGATAAACGTCTATGATGGGAACGAGGATATCAACGAACTTGAGAAATATGTAGTCACCTTATTCAACCGACATTGTTTACCTGAAAATGTTGAGGTAAAAGTTGTCAGAATTCAACAGACAGACGCACATTGAACTGGCGGCGTGTCAGATAGTTTGGAACAGCATATTGGATGTTGTTGACATCCGTAACCCAGTAATAACTGCTGACGTTGCTGATATCAAAGAGATTGAAGCAATCCAATCCTATGACTATGCTTTTGAAATGACGCCAGAAATTGTATGGGCGCACTCCATTGGTTGGTGCCCCCACAAGCTGATAACTCAGTCCGATATCCACCCTTTTGTATGATGGCGCACGGAAATATGATTCCGTACGACTCTTATGTGGCGCTGTCATTGTAAGACCGTCTGCAAAAATTCCCCTCAGACTGAATTTAAGTTTTGGAAATTTAGGGAAATAATCTGTGAAATACAGACTCACTGAATAACGTTGGTCGCTTGGCAGCGGCACTTTCTTTCCATCAAGTGTCTGCTGGGTTTTCATCAGCGAGAAACTCAACCAGGAATCAGAGCCCTCCACAAACTGACCGAAAAGTTTGAGATCGAGACCTGTTACGTACCCTTTGGAATCATTTACTCCGGAATAATTGACCTTAAGATTGTCATACTCATACGATATGAGATTGGACATATTCTTGTAATAAAACTCTCCGGTGAGCTTGAATGGGCGATTCATCGCCCGGAAGTTATAGTCAGTCGCAAGTATAAAATGAAGACTGCGGGGTGACTTTATGTCGCGGTTCAATTCAATTGTATGGTTGCCTTCAGCATCTGTCAGGGCTCTTCGGAATTCCTTGTAGAACGGTGATTGGTAATATAGACCTGCAGCCGCACGGAAGTTAAAGCTGCTTCCCGCTGGCGTCAGAGAAAAGTTCACACGCGGTGACACAAGGAATTCCTTATTAAAATCCCAATATGAGAATCTTACACCTCCGTTCAAGGTCATGTATGCCTTGTCTGTGTCTATATAATATGCATCCTCCGCATAAGCAGACAATCGGTTGGTAGAAAGATTATGATTTGACGAGAGATTATAAATCAGGTGGACGCCATCAGGTAATGTCGGAAGCGAATAACCGGCTGAATCCCTCCACTCCCACTCTTTGGTACGGTCTCTGAAATTTTCGCGTCTGTAATCAACGCCATAAGATATATGATTCCCCTTGATACGCGTTTGACCTTTAAGAAACAGACGGAACACAGACGCTTTCAGTCGGTTACGGGAATGCTCCATATATTTACCTACACCTAACTCCCCTCCTACACCTTCAGATCCTGATGTGCCTGCCTGATCGAGCCAGTATTCACCGGATATGTCATATGAAACAAGCTCATTGGTAAGAAATCCGGACGCTCCAAGCATAAAGCTTGTGGCACGGTTATGACGGTATTGGACAGACAAGGATCCAAGAAAAGTTTCAAATTTATCTTTCTCCTGACCATCGAAATATACCTTGAAATGCTTCACATCCTGAGCTGTGCCAAATGTAGTCTCACGACTGCTTGGTGTGAAATTGTAGTGATTAAGCGATATATTACCTAAGAAATTTACAGTCCATCTATCATTGGGTTTCAGATTAAGATTCGTCTGATAATCGAAATAGGTAGGATCATATTCCCCTTTAGTATCCATCGATGAAAGCAGGGAATTGTTTTTCTTGAACCGCAGACCATGAAGTTGCGAGAATTTTCCGGAATTCTGACCTATTGTTACAGACGCTCCCATCAGACTGGCTGACACAGCTCCTTCAAACGCTTCCGGTTCTCGATACGTAATGTCAAGAGCGGAAGACATCTTGTCATCATATCTGGCGGGGAATCCACCTGAGGAAAATTTAAGGCTACCTACCATATCGGGATTGATTATACTCAATCCCTCCTGCTGTCCCGCTCTGACAAGCTGAGGCCGATATATCTCCGTGCCGTTGATATATACGGAATTCTCATCAAATGATCCTCCTCTTACCGAATATTGCGAACTTAATTCATTGGAAGAATTTACACCAGGCATTGTAGAGATCATCGCCTCCACGCTTCCACCGGATACATCAGGCGACAATTTGAAACTCTCTGTGTCGAAACTTTGCATGCCGTTCACACTGTTTCTAAAACCCAACACCTCAAGTTCCTTAAGCTCTACATCATTAGGATACATCCTGACATTAAGCGTAAGATCCCCCTTTGGATTCACAAGCTTGTGTGTCACGGTCTTGAAACCAATGCAGCTATACACAAGTTCTATGGTATCCTTCTGCGCAACCGAAAGACTATATTGACCCTTCAGGTCAGAGTTAGTACCGATAGCTGTGCCGGCCACACGTATCGTAGCAAACTCCACAGGCTTATCCTCATTATCCACAACCTTTCCCGAAACTTTCACATTCTCAGCAAACAGATTGGCGGTCAAGAATAATGACACAATAAATAATATGTAAATTCGAATTTTAATCATTGGATACAGTCTGCTGCCTCACATACCGCAACACAGCCCCTATCGTTTTAAACGCTCCGTAAGGGCTGTTATTATGCAAGATGCTGTAGAAACTGTATACGTCTCACAAGAGCGGAAGTTACATTCCGGAACCTCCGCGATGCTATGATACGCTCAAGGGCTGATATCATCTGACTACCAAGACCAAGCTCGGCGGCAAGTGAATCCGCACGTTCTTCTGAATCAAATCCCCACGGATGAGTATGATACAGGATATGCCCCAGCTCATGTGCAAGGATAGCAAACAACTCCGGCATAGAGAAACCCATCTTACCGATCTGTCGCTCTGAGATGTATACGCTGTCATCGAGTTTCACCACAACGTCTCCATATTCATTCTCCTCATCAGGCAACGGACGGAAATAAATCACGTCGGGATATCCGCCCTGACTATCTGAGTCGCTACCGTTTTCAGCAAATTTTTCGCGCAATATGTCGCCATAAAGCCGCAAGAATGCATCAACACTCTCAATCCCATATCTATTATCAAACTTTATCATCACCCCCAGCCACTCATATTCCAAGCCAAACTACTACGTTTTACATATCATTAACATCTTTTTTCTGATTTAGTGTTTTAATACCTCTGATTATATTTCTATTCATTAACAGAAACTTCTTTCAAAATGAAACATTATTTGACATTATTGTTTTAAAATAAAAATTTTGTAATTTTGCAATGTGATTTTTTTGTAACCTTAACATTAACATCAATATCATGATTAATTACCTTGGTCTAAAGCGCGTCTTTATTTTATTATCTTTTCATCTCTTCGTCTTGGGGAACGCCAATGCCTCAACCATACTTATTGAAGCAGAGTCTTTTGCCGACAAGGGAGGTTGGGTGGTTGACCAGCAATTTATGGATCAGATGGGTTCTCCATACTTAATGGCTCATGGTCTTGGAAAGGCAGTTGATGACGCAAAAACAGAAGTATCAATTCCGGAAAATGGAGTCTATCACGTATATACCCGCACATTTAACTGGACATCCCCTTGGTCACAAAAGAAAGGAGCGGGACAATTCAATATTAAAATCGGGAACAAAACCCTTAAAACGAACCTCGGCTCGACCGGAGACAAATGGGAATGGCAATACGCCGGTAAAATTTCTTTAAAAAAGGGCGATACAGAACTAAAGCTCCACGATCTTACCGGTTTTAACGGAAGATGCGATGCCATCATCCTTACAACTGATAAATCTTTGCCTCTTCCTGACAGCGGTGAGGAGTTGAAAAATTTAAGATCTAAATTAAACCCGCCTGTATATCTTGACCCACAAAATTTCGACATTATAGTTGCTGGGGCTGGCACCGCCGGAATGTGCGCTGCAATGAGCGCTGCAAGACTCGGATCCAAAGTCGCATTAATAAATGACCGGCCTGTACTTGGCGGAAACAACAGTGCCGAAGTCAGAGTTCATTTGGGTGGTAGAATAGAATTAGGTCCCAATAAAGGATTAGGCAGAATGGTAAGAGAGTTTGGGCATACAAGAAAAGGGAATGCAAAACCAGCTGAATATTACGAAGACGATAAGAAGCTTGAATTTATAAAATCCAATTCCAATATTACTCTATTCCCCTCTTATCATGTGAACAAAGCTAAAACTGAAGGTAATAGGATATCCTCCATTCAAGCTTCAAATATAGAAAATGGCAATATAATCACCCTGACAGCTCCGATATTCATAGACTGTACAGGTGATGGCACATTAGGATACCTTGCTGGTGCGGATTACAGGGAAGGACGCGAAGCTTCATCAGAGTTCGGTGAATCTTTAGCTCCAGATTCTCCCGACAATATGACGATGGGCGCATCTGTGCAATGGTATTCTGAAGAGAAAAACAATCCACAACCTTTCCCCCATTTTGATTTTGATCTACCATTTAATGATGACAATTGCGAAAGAGTAACCCATGGAGAATGGACATGGGAGGCGGGAATTGGTAAAGATCAGATTAAAGACGCCGAATGGATTCGCGACTACGGGCTGATGGTGTTATTCTCAAACTGGGATTATATAAAGAATCACCTTAAGTTAAAAGAATTTGGGAACCAGAGCCTTGAATGGGCAGCTTACATAGGCGGAAGAAGGGAATCAAGAAGACTTATGGGTGACTATATCCTCAAACAGGATGACATTGATAAAAATGTTTTCCACGAAGACGCATCATTCACAACCTCATGGAGTATTGACTTGCATTTTCAAGATCCCAAGAATGCTCTTAACTTCAACGGTGAACCATACAAGGCCGAGACAAAACATTACAGGATATACCCCTATGCCGTGCCTTACAGATGCCTTTATTCCAGAAATATCAGCAATCTTCTGATGGCAGGAAGGAATATCAGTTGTACACATGTCGGATTAGGGACAGTCCGGGTAATGCGTACTACTGCAATGATGGGAGAAGTAGCAGGTATTGCGGCAAACATTTGCAACAAGAATAATTGTTCGCCTCGGGAGGTATACTCTAAGCATCTTCCCACTCTCAAGAATCTAATGCAGAAAGGAATTGGGAAAAATGCAGACAACCTCCCGGATAATCAACGTTTCAATAATCAGAAAAACCTAAAAAAGCCATATTACAGCCCAAACAATGAATAATATAATATCAGATATATGCACACGGCTTAATTTGCCGGAAAAAGGAGTATCAGCGGTTGTCAATCTTCTCGATGAGGGGGCAACTGTGCCCTTTATCAGCCGTTACCGTAAAGAAGCAACCGGTGCTCTCGACGAAGTGGCAGTAAGAAATATAGAGACGACTCTCAAGACTGTCAGAGACCTATACGCCCGCAAGGAATACGTATTACAGGCTATATCTGAGGCAGGAGCTATGACGCCCAAAATTGAACAGAGCCTGCAGAATGCAACCTCCCTGACCGAAGTAGAGGATATTTACGCTCCCTTCAAACCAAAGAAACGCACACGGGCCACAATCGCCCGCGAACGCGGACTTGAGCCTCTTGCAAAACTGATCATGTCCGGCAATGTGGCTGATCCGACAAACGCAGCACTACGTTTTTTAGGTAAAAACAACGATATAACATCTGCTGATGACGCCCTTACGGGTGCCTGCGACATAATTGCGGAATGGGCATCGGAATCTTCCAGACTGAGAAACATGACCCGCAACACATACCGCCGGACAGGATCTTTGGTATGCAGCCCGGCAAAAGGGAAAGATAATGAATTGGAGAACTCCCCTCTCGCCACATATGCCAATTTTTCCAATTCAGTACGTAAAATTTCATCCCATCAATACCTTGCCCTAAGGCGTGCGGAATCTGAGGGCTTGATAAAAGTAAAGTTCTCGCTTGATGAGACACGCGACAAATTGGAAGAATCGTTGGCAAACAGTTTCATACCCCGCAGTGCCAACTCCAGTTGTGCGGATATTATTGCCGATGCTGTTTACGACGCAACCAAACGCCTTATCAAACCTTCCGTTGAGAATGAGGTCTCAACGGAACTGAAGGAAGAAGCGGATAGAGTTGCAATAGATATTTTCTCGCAGAATCTCAGACAACTCTTATTGGCCTCTCCTCTTAAGGGGAGACGCATACTTGCAATAGATCCCGGCTATAGAACTGGATGCAAGGTTGTCGCTATCGATGAGCAAGGTAATCTACTTGACGAAGCTGTGATATACCCTACTCCTCCAAAAAATGACTTGAATGGAGCGGAAACTGTTCTTAAACGACTGATAAGCAAATATAAGTTGAATGCCACTGCCCTTGGAAACGGCACAGCTTCCAGAGAAACTGAAAAATTCATCAAAGATTATCGCATTATGGATTCCAATTCCATTTTTGTTGTCAGCGAAGATGGAGCCTCTGTCTATTCAGCCTCGGAACTTGCCCGCATGGAGTTTCCTGATAAGGATGTGACAGTCAGAGGAGCCGTTTCAATAGGCAGAAGACTTATGGATCCCCTTGCAGAGCTGGTAAAAATCGATCCCAAATCAATAGGTGTAGGACAATATCAACATGACGTAGACCAGAGCAAACTAAAGAATGCTCTTGATTATACTGTCATGAGTTGTGTAAATGCTGTTGGGGTTGATGTCAACACTGCATCAGCAAGCCTGCTTTCATATGTTTCGGGCATTGGTCCGGCCTTGGCTGCCAACATTGTAAAATACCGGACTGAAAACGGTCCGTTCCGCACCCGACGTGATCTGAAGAAAGTGCCGCGTCTCGGAGACAAAGCATTCGAACAGGCAGCTGGCTTCTTGCGTATTGCAGAAGGACCGGAACCTCTTGACAATACAGGCATTCACCCTGAAAGTTACCACATAGTTAAGGCAATTGCCAATATGCTTGGGGTAAAACCGGCAGAGCTTCCTGCCAATAATGCTGTGCTCGACCGCATTGATCCTGTAAAATTAGCCACACAAGGAATAGGAGGACAAGAAACAATAGCCGATATTGTGACAGAACTACGCAAACCGGGACGCGATCCCCGAACTGACAATGCTGACACAGCATTCCATCCGGCAATTGAATCATTCGAACAGCTCTCAATCGGCATGAAGCTACCCGGAGTTGTCAGCAACATAACTGCATTCGGAGCGTTTGTTGACCTCGGGATCAAGGAGAACGGACTGCTGCACATCTCAAAAATATCTACCCGACGCATTGCCGCAGTAAGCGATGTCCTTCGTCTCGGTCAGCAGATCGAAGTCACCGTCTCCGACATCGATTACCCCCGCAAACGCATCAGTCTATCAATGATTTAAGCCTCATTTAATAATGAGGCTTTATAGACTATTATATTATTGGTAGATTGTAAGCACGATGGAGCGGGGACCGCCATGGTCGCGGAACTCGCAAAAGTAGATGCCTTGCCATGTGCCGAGATTAAGCCTGCCGTTAGTGATCGGGATAGTCAGCGACACGCCGGCAAGCGTACTTTTAGCATGAGCCGGCATATCGTCAGCTCCTTCAAAAATATGCTCGTAATATGGCGCATTCTCTGGAACCATACGGTCAAAGATTGCGTCAAGATCCCTGCGCACGCTCGGATCTGCATTCTCATTGATTGAAAGCCCACATGACGTATGCTTTACGAATACGTTCAACATCCCTGCCTCCGGCAACGGACGGGGGATGTTGCGCTCAATTTCCGCTGTTATAAGATGACATCCACGTCTCATGCCGGGGAGTCTTATTTCAACCTGCTGTATCATGCCAATCCAATCAATTCAATTTCAAAAATTAATGTGGAGCCGCCGGGTATACCGGGCTGATTCATTTTGCCATAACCCTGTTCAGCGGGAATATACACCTCCCATTTGTCTCCTACATGCATCTGTTGCAAGGCGATTATCCAACCGGGGATAAGATCCCGCAAACGAAATGCAGGAGCCACTCCTCCCCTGCTGCTGTCGAAGGTCTTGCCGTTAATGGTTTTTCCTGTATAATGCACGGTGATGACACTTCCCCTGTTAGGTGTTGGCGATTTGGCGTTGCCCGGACGGATCACTTTGTAATATACGCCCTTGTCGATAGGCAGCACGCCGACTTCCTGCGCCTTGGCGGCCAGCCACTGTATGTTTCGCTCTATATATTCCTGTTTTGCCATAGACTACAAAGTTAATAATTTCCTGCCACTTCCACAACAGAATCTATACATGCAGTCTGCTATTTAAGTTTGTCATATTCTTCGTCGGTTACCGGTTCCAGCCATTCATTGGAAGTGTTCTCTCCTGAGATCTCGAATGCAAGGTGCGCGAACCAACTGTCGGCTGCAGCACCATGCCAATGTTTCACGCCGGCAGGAATGTGGATGACCGAGCCGGGCAGAATCTCGACAGCAGTTTTGCCTTCTTCCTGATACCAGCCGCGCCCGGCCACACCGATAAGCATCTGTCCGCCCCCTTTCGTGGCTTTATGGATGTGCCAGTTGTTGCGGCAGCGAGGCTCGAAAGTCACATTGGAGATATTCACCTGTTCCCGCGAAACAGGTGCGAGGTAACTGTTGCCGATGAAATATTCGGCATACGCCGTGTTGGGTTCGCCAATGGGAAAGATCATTTCACGTTGGAAGGCTGTCTTGGCATCCTCGCCAGTAGTGTTTTCCGCCCACACGTCTTTGGCAAGGCGGAATGCAGCCCATGCCTTGGGCCACCCCGCATAAAAACCGATATGCGTGATAATCTCAGCTATCTCGGTGCGGGAGATGCCGTTGTTTTTCGCCGACTGCAAATGAAATGTCAGCGAATTGTCGGTGATGCCCTGACTGATGAGCGATGTGATTGTAACCAAGCTACGGTCACGAAGACCAAGCTTGTCGGTGCGGCTCCATACCTCGCCGAAAAGGACGTCGTCGTTGAGTTGGGCAAACTTGGGTGCGAATTCGCCTAACTGGTCGTGTCCTGCTGTCTGTACTATCTTTTCCTGTGCCATAACATGGATTGTTAAAACAGTGAATACTGTAATTAAAATAATTCGCTTCATGATGCTTTTACTTATAAGAGTCCGGTCATGACCGATGATTTACGTACTGTTTTGCATATTAGTTCATCCATAACCTGATTTCTTTTGACAATGCAAAATTACCGGATTGTATTATAACGGACTTACCAATAAATAGGTAATTTGTACCATTTTTCCTGAATCATATACCTGATATCAGACTATGTGATTGAAATGATGTGTTTTTATTCCTCGGAACCGCGCGTAGAATTCGGACAGACCCGTATAGTACCACAACTCGTTATTTCAATTTTTTGCCATTGCAGATATAAATTGTTTTATTGTCAAAGTTATGCAGAAAAAACGACTTCGGTATAAAACAAATTTTATTCGCGGGAATTTTCAGCAAGATTTTTTCGTATCCGGCTCAGATATACCGGAGTAACGAGTAGATCCAGAGATACGGCATTTATTTCACATTTATGTAAAACAAACCGGCAAGCGCAAGGCGATGCCTTCGCTTGCCGGCTACTTCAACGTCAGATCAAGAGGTTGTTTCGTGGAAATCAGTTACCTGGATACTCTTACATAATCGCTGAAGTCGCTGTCTTTGATATTGAGATAGGACAGCGCTGAAACCTTGACTTTGTAATACGATGTGCCTGATAATGGATTCTGATCGGTAAAGTAGACAATCGAGCCAATGGCGTCAGTTCCGACAGATGCCGAGATACGGGTATAGCCTGAATTCGGACTTTTTGAACGGTAAAGTTGATATTCATAACCTAATGGCACAGCATTACACGACAGTTGGACATAAGGATCTGATGCACGGGATTCCAATTTAAGACCGGCAGGAGTATCCAGCTGTTTCGGGGTGTCTGACCCACCGCCGCCACTGCCCGACGAGGTAATTCTGAATGTTACTTTCGATGAAGGTTCGCTGAATTCGTAATCAGATCCGACAGCTTCCAGCCAGATTGTCCATGTACCTTCGACAGTACAATTCATAGTGGTTGATGTCGAATAAACGTTATCGAAACTTTCTATGTCGTAAGGAGCGGGCTTAACATAGTAGAGCCTATAATAAGATGCACCCTTTGATTCGTTCCATGAAACATATACGTCAGTACCGTCAACCCGCGCTTTAAGGCCGGTAGGTATTTCAGGCTTTGCGGGACCACTTCCTCCCCCACCGCCACCGTCTATATCACTCTGATATATTTCCGTGATTACGGTATTCGAATATCCACTATATTTCTTGCCATCATACGCCTGGACTTTAAAAGCCCATTTGCCTGCAATCTTACAGTCCATTGTATAGGTTGTCGATGACGTGGAATACAATGTGACAAATACTCCTGAATCGAATCCGACAGGATTTGAATAAAATATATAGTACTTGGTCGCATTTGTCACTTTATTCCATTTAAGAATGACTTTGCTTCCTTCCTTAACCAACTCAAGGTCTGCGGGCGATTCAAGATCGCCGGGTTCCGGTGGAGTGTCACCATCATCTCCACCACCGTCTGCGGGATCTTGTCTAAATATCAGATGATCGACAATCCCTCCCTTATATTTCAGGGAGATCTGGCCTTCTCTGGTTTCCGAAGAACTGTTTTTCTGAAAATTAACCAGGCATCTTCCTGTCCGATAGTCGAAAGTCACATCAAGCCATGACACATTGGATTCTACTGAAGTATACGCATTTGAATCGTATACGTTAAATTCAAGGGACCCTCCGTTTTTAGATACAATCTGTGGAGAACTCAGACCAATTGATGGCATCACTTCCGGTTCATCATCTTCGCCTCCGCAACTGGAGAAGGCCAAACTCACAATCGGCACCATAAGGGCGAGCAGCCAGATACGTATTTGTTTTTTCATTTGCATTATGTCCAACTCAGCCCCGATTGAACGGTATTTAAGAGTAAAAGAATACGTGGGCTGAATTACCACGTCTTCGAATGATGGTCGTAGGAAACCTTAGATGCAGATATGGAAATAGCAGCCCACGCTATGCATGGGAACCGCTTGTTTATCCTTGCATCTGTTGAAAATTTCCTACGTTTTCATTCGCAAGATAAGCAATACGCTTCTTATTAACTAATATGTCGCTGATTGAACTCTATCAATCCGATTGCAAATATAACCATAATTATCCTATTTCAAACATTTTTTGAAACAAGATTGTAAAAAGTCATTCCAATTCAACCACGGTAATGCCCGCGCCTCCGAAACGGATATCTTCATCAGCAAAGTTTTTTACGGCGGTGTTGGCTTGCAACTGCTGCCTTATCAGCGTTTTGAGAATACCGTGACCTGTTCCGTGCAGGATTCTTACCCTTCCGGCACAAAACTGGACTGCGTCGTCAATGAAATATGTCACAGCCTGTATCGCCTCGTCGGCCCGCATACCGCGGACATCAATTTCTGTCGAGAAGCTCAATTGCCGCTGTCGGCTTTCCTCGGAAGTTGCCGATGATATCGAAGATACACCCGACTGCAGCAATTCTTTCGGCTTCTTGACTTTTTCAAGTTTCGACAGCTCGGTAGTGGTCCTCAATAATCCAAACGCCACTTCCGCCTTCTTGCCAGATATGGACAGGACTTTGCCTACAGTGGAACCTCCTGAAAGCCTCACATAATCACCTATCCCCGGTACTCCCTTCTCAGAAACTTCCATTTCGGTTTTCTTAGGGGCCGGAACCTGCTTTTTGCGGTTGTTTTTCAGCTTGCGCAGACGGGCATCTTCCTTAGGATGTTCATCCGCATTGACAGTGTCATCGGCGAAATCCTTTAATTCACGCCGCAACTCCTTGGTCCTTTCCTTTTCGGCCTGCGCGTTGCGTATTTCGAGAATGGTCCTTTCGATTCTGGCATTCACGCCCTCGAGAATTTCCTTAGCCTCCTTCCGCGCATCATCAATAATGGCCCTGCGCTGCGAACTCAGGTCACCGGCCAACTCCTCATATCGCGAGAGGACTCCATCGAGCTTCGCCTCCTTTTCTCTGATATTCTGCCGTTTGCCGGCCCAATATCTGCGATCGCGAGCTATATCTGACAGATATTTGTCAATGTTCACATACTCACTGCCCACAATCTCCTTGGCATCTTCGATAACCTCGCGCGGGAGTCCCATCTTATAAGCGATATCAAGGGCGAAAGAACTGCCCGGAGTGCCGATTGACAACTGGAATGTGGGCTGCAGATGCTGGCGGTCGTATAGCATCGCGCCGTTCACGAATCCGGGAGTGCTCTCGGCAAATGTCTTGAGATTCTGATAATGAGTTGTCACCACACCCATACAGCCGGATTTTCCAAGTTGCGAAAGGATTGCCTGAGCCATGGCACCTCCGATCTGCGGTTCTGTTCCTGAACCCATCTCATCGGCGAGAATCAGCGAACGGCGGTCAGCATTGCGCAGGAAAAAACGCATGTTGCGAAGGTGTGAAGAATATGTGGACAGATCATTTTCAAATGACTGCTCATCGCCGATATCGATAAAAATGCTTCTGAACACACCCATGTGGGAATTGTAATAGAGAGTAGGCAACATGCCGCACTGCATCATATACTGGACCACTGCCACGGTCTTCAGACATACCGATTTACCGCCTGCATTGGGACCGGATATAATCAGAATCCTTTTTTCTTCCGTCAGAGTGATATTCAGAGGAACAGCCTCGCGCCCTTGCTGCCGCAATGAGAGTAAAAGACCTGGATGTATGGCATGATACCACTCTATTTCCGGATTTTTATCAATGTTAGGCATTGCGCCACCTACCTCAATGGCAAAACGAGCCTTGGCCTCTATGAAGTCCAGACGCCCCAGAAGGATGCAGCACTTTGTCACATCCGCTATGTAAGGTCGGATCACATCCGCTATTCTTGTGAGAATCTGCGCTATCTCCCGCTTTTCCTCTATCTCGAGCTCACGCAGACGGTTTCCGGCCTCAACCACCTCGGCAGGTTCAATAAAGACCGTCTTCCCCGTTGCGCTTTCATCATGGACTATACCGGAAATTTCACGCTTGTTTCCGGCTGATACCGGCAACACCATCCTTCCGTCACGGATGGAAGGAGACACATCCTTGTCAACAATACCTCGGGCAACGGCGGCATCCACCACGCGCCGCATTGCGCGCTGCATGGAACCTGCCGCCCTTCTGATCGATTCACGTATTGAGTAAAGCTCCGGCGAGGCAGTATCCTTGACCTCTCCGAACTTGTTGACAGCCGACGATATCGCAGACACCAGCAGAGGAAACGACATCATCGCCTCCACCTCGCGCCTCAGAGCCGGAAAAAGCGGTGTCATACCCTCTCCATCCACCTGCGACGAGAAGAAAGAGTTCATCTCCGAAAATGAGATGAGCACAGTCATCAGACGGTAGAGACGGTCAGCGCTCATAAATGAACCCTGCGCCTTTATTTCAGTAAGATAAGGCACAACATCGTGAGGCGAAGGCGACGGATATGGGAGATTTCTTTCGATAATCTCCACCATTTCCCTGACGCAATCAAGACTATGGCGTATAACATTAAAATCGGATGAAAATGCCATCCCGAGCACTTCATCCTTTCCCAATCTCCCGGCACACTTTTCAAGCAGACCGGTACGTATTGAATCAAATCCTATTTTCTTTTCGAAATCTTCCGGATATATCATTTTCAAATTATTTCCTTGCCAGTTCTGGCCGAATCCGTTAAACTGGGAGGGCGAGGAGGGGCATATCCCTCCTGAACAGACATTTATGAGCTATTGAAGGCCGGAATATCCTGCTGAAAACATTTGTTTTCCTATTGGGGACTATCAGTAGCTGTATGTCATGCTCACGTATGAATTTATCCAAGCCCTCGCTGAAATCCTTATCTTCTATGGGATGCCTGTGAAACTCCGACATCGGGTAATTATGTGTAAAAAAATTGCGCAATTCCGACAATTTTTTTCCGGCATTATTCGAAAAAGTTTTCTCCTGCACCGGAACCAGCCAGAACTCGCACGTCGGATAATTGAAAGTCTGCATAAGGGCCCTGACAGCAGAAATATCATGTCGCTCGAGAGTACAGAGCATCACCAATTTACGAATATCCTCCACTCTGGGCATCTTATAATTTTCGGGCACAGCGAATACCGGAACCCGGCAAGAATCAAGCACTTCCGCCGTCACACTGCCGACAAGATCCTCCTCCTTGCGATTGACTCCGCGGGTAGCCATCACCACCATCATCGGCAGATGCTCCTTGCAATAGTCTGTAATCACCTCCTCGGGAACACCCTCGAGAAGAAGCGTCGAAAAACGCAAGTCAGGCAATTCGCCGGCTTCCTGCATCTCCCGCACTTTACTCTTGAACTGCTCAAGCTGACGCGACTCTATTTTAAACATGTCGCGATCCTCTATTATCGCCGTGCCGTCGGGCACTAAACCAGCAGCCGGATCCATCTGGTCGGCCGGCGTGAAAAGCGGTGAGAGATATGTATGGAGAATGATGGGGCGAATACCGATCTTATAAGCGAGCGAGAAGCCCACCTTCACCGCAAGTATGCTCGAATCTGAAAAATCAACGGGGATGAGCAGCGTACTGCTCATTCCCGCCATTTTCATTTCAATTCCGGCGGAAGAATTATTCTCCACACTTTCCATCAACTTAAGGGCAACGGGAAGTTTCCCGGCAGGAATACAGACTCTGACAACCTCCAGTTCCGGGGAATCCGGAAGATTCATATCAGCCAGCGTCACATCCACATCGTGACTTTCCAATATTTCCTTAAGTCTTTCCGCGCGTTTGCGCGTATGGACCACAAGTGTCAGATAATTTTCCATTAAGTGTTTCGATTATGCTCAGCCATGCAACAATACTTAGAAATGATTCTGAAAGTCATATCCTCCGGAATGCGGAGATGGCCGGCGAGTTCACAAATACACTTAAAAAACCGAAGAAGGTTACTTATTGTTCTGCTCCTCGAGAATTTTTACAGCCATATCGTAGATTGTGGTATCATCAAGAACGACGATTCCACCGTCAGGACCCGGCTCGATGTGTAGACCCTGATTTTTTCCAAACTGATAGTTGACACCTCCGAAATAGTTGCGGACTGTCTGAACTGTAACATTGAGTTCGTCGGCAATGCGATGAGTGGAACCGTCAGGCAAGCTGTCTTTGAGACGGCGAAGTTCGTTGAATGTGATCGTCTTGCTCATATTTTGTAATTTTTTGATTATTACACTTGAGTTTGTTATATTCCGAAGTGATTAATTATCGATATTCCCAGGAGCGAGCTATTGCAGGTGCGACCTTTGAGTATCTTTTTCGCTAAATTAAGCAAATCTTTTATTTTAACAAAATGTTTTGCTTGTTTTCATATATGTTATATAACATATTTAGCTAAACAAGCTGATTTTTAATACATATTCTTGTAAAAAAGATAAAATAGCCCTTACAGTTTAAACCAATCACATTTTTACGGTTTCGAAATCCGTCGGCCGTATCCATCCGACGAAATCTGAATTGAGCAGAACCTTGTACCACAGAACTTTTTCATCCTCATCCATCTCCACATCAAGGACTTTCATAAGGGTTCCGCGCGTGAGCGGATATTTTGACTTCTTGCCGTTTTCATCAGGACTGTCAAGCAGATTCACCTTGTATGCGGTTACCACTCCTTCATCGTTATTCTCTAAAGCAGACGCAGCTGAAAATGCAAAAATCATCGTAAGCACACAAAGCGCTCCGGCACCGATTCCTCCAAAAAAACCGATTTTTCTAAGCACTACTTCCGAGGAGAAGATATATAGAGACAGACAAGCAATTGCAAGAATAAAGAGCGACGCGCCCCACCAGGCCCAAGTGTCGGAGGAGATCCGACGCGTGATATAGGTCTTTACCGCCGAAAAGAATGAAGCGGTATCAGGAGATACCGACACCTTGCTGCCTTTCGCCTCTGCATGGTTGTTGTCGCTGACTCTCGTTTCTATGTAAGCGATATTATTGCGGGCCTCCTTTTCGGAGGGATCTTCAAGCAACGCCCGCTCGTATGCGAGACGTCCCCGGCCGAGGTCTCCCGCTTTCACATACGCATTTCCGAGATTTACAAGCAACGCAGCCGATGTTCCATGCTTTGCGGCTATATCTCCATATATTCTTACTGCTTCGGAATACTCACCTGCCGAATATGCAGAGTCGGCCTTTGCCAGCATCATATCCGCCGGAACCTCCGCCACGGCAGTCAATCCCGAAGACAGCATAACCGTCAACACTGCTATGATTATTCCCAAATTTTTAATTGTCATTGTTAACTGTATTTTTGTGTGACGATGTTTTGAATGAGTTCTCAAGGCCGTTGATAGTATCAATGGCATGCGAATAAGCCGCATCCATTCCATCCTTTCCACCGGCGGAGGAATACTTGGCAAACTCCGCCTCATCAATAAGAGATATCAGATCCTCGACAACGGATTCGGACATGCCTTTTTCAGCAAGCACCTGACGGATATTGTCGCGCATCAGTTCGGATGTGGGCATCCTGAGCTTGTCGCCGAGATAGCCCCACAGAGCCTTGAGCAGTTCGGTATAGAAACTTTCGACATCGCTCCTCCTCAAAGCCGCGTGCGCGCGTTTGAGACGACGTCGCGCAAGTTTGTCGGCCCTGCGGCTGTTGAGCGCGGCAAGGTCGGCATGCATGGAGACATAACGTCTGTAAATAATCAACGCGGCTGCAAGAATAACTACCGGCAGGATAAAACAGATCCAGTAAGGGAAGCTGCGTATCACCGGCGTGTGCCGGACAGAAAGTCTGTTCGGACTCACCTTGAGCAAATCAGGATTGAAGCGTGTAATCTTCCTGCTCTGCGAGCGGTCGGAAGATTTTCCTTTACCCACATTCAGATTATACCCCCGGGCTACAGATGTCTCGTACTTCCGGGTCTCGGGGTTGAAGTAAACGAGCTTCACTTCCGGAATGGTCAAATTTCCCTCCTCAAGAGGCATGAATGTATAGTCGAACGTGACATTGCCTGACACATTCGAACTCCCGACGGAGATATTCTGTTTGGTGGAGGGAGTATATATCTCAATCTCGGAGGGATATATCGACTGCAGGTCTGGCAGCTGGACATATTTGAGGTTGCCGGAACCGGTGACGGTATAGACTATCGCGGCAGCCTGATTGGTCTTGAATTCCGAGGACTTGAGGCTTGAAGAGATCGAGAACTTTCCGACACCTCCAGAGAAGTCAGCCGGTTTCGGAACTGGAAGCGGCCTGACATCCACAGAGAGATCATTCGGAGTCACATTAAGCTGCAGCGGCGTACTGTAGGACATGCTTCCGAAGAACGGATCATGATAATATTCGCGTTGGTCCACAGCCACAGTATAAGTGTTTCCCGTCACCTTCAGAGAGCCGGTCATCTGCGGAAAAATGATATATCGCGCTATGACTGCAGTCGCGTAAGTCTTGCCGTTGTAGGTCTCGTAATTCAATTGAGAGGATATGGCCTTTGATTCCTCCACCACGAAGCCGTCGAACTTAGGAGCCGCACTGGCACCGATAAATTTAATGGCATCGTAAGTGGTGTAAAGTTTCACTGTGTACACAAGAGCCTCCTGTTCGTAAGCCGAACTTTTCGACACCGAAGCCTTAAGGAAAAGATTACCGTCCCCTTTACCGATAAACTTGGGCTTGTCGGAGTCGACTCCGGAACGACCGCTACCTGATGCTGATCCCGAAGGCACGGAAGCACTTTGCGAGCCTTGCGCGCCGATATTGTACGTGACTTTGTTACTGCGGACACCTCCCACGGTCACAGGGCCGTAAGAAAAAGAACCCTCTTTGGTGGCTCGCAGAGTAATGGTATAGGTATAGCTGAAGCTCTGCGTGGTCTTACCGTTCACGCTTACATAGGATGAATTTTGCCCTGTACGCTCGAAGTACATCACCTTGGCGCCAGGCACGTTTTTCGGAACCTCCGGACGCGCATCGATGTCCAGCACATCCATATAAATATAGAACATGTCACCCACTTCCACCGTGCGCTTTCCGCGCCCCGGACTTTGGGAAAGCCTTACCGATGCACCCCAACCAGTTCCGGCAAGGAGAAGCATCATCAATGCAAGTATACCTATTTTTTTCATTTAAGTAACTTCTATCAGGTCAGTCTGTCTTTGGTTAAGACTCCTTCCCCAAAAATTCAACATTTTCAGGGGATGGAACCTAAATATCTATCGCCTCCCTTCTTATTACGGAGGACTTTACATCTATCGGCACCGTACCGGATTTCGCCGATACGTAGGATCTCGATTCCGGGTTGAAAAATTCAAAAAACACAGGGCCGATCTCGCAGTGATCCCTTGTCTCCGGAATAAAAGTGCATTCTATCGTGATCCGCGACATCATCTTGCCTTCGGCCATATACGATTTGCGGGAAGGAGATACAGATTTGAGTCTTATCCCGGTCCCGAACGCCGCCCTGTACTCCGGCATTATATCCTCACCGAGAAAACCCTCCCCTTCCACAATGACGTATGCCACCGCATCCTCACCTACAACAATATCTCCACGGGGAACCACAGTCCGCACCTCAAAATCTCCCACAGCGCCGGAGAACGAAGTGAATGACCCGGCATCGGGGAGTGCGGTGACCGAAAACCTGTGGTCAGCAGCCTTTACATCATACTTGCGGGTCTCGCTCGAGCGCATCCTTCCCCAAAACGGATCATCGTATATCACCGGACGACTCACCGCAACCGAATACACAGGACCTTCGATAATACACTTCCCCTTATCGGTCACTGAACCGACAAAGCAGTCTACAGGAATCTTGAAAAAATGCCGGTCACTGATCATGACTTTCTCGTATGGTCTCGACACCGGAACACGATTCAGGACGGAGAAATCTCCCCGCCGGAGTTTCAACGGCGAAACCGACACCACATCGACCACATTGGGATCCGAGGTGTACAGCATCACATCGAACACGATAGCCTCACCCGCATAGAACTTGTCGGAAGTGGTCTCGACTTTCAGAAACATCTCCGGTGCCGCGCTTTGCCGATACTCCTCTCCGGCCGCACAGTTTGCCGCCACCAACAGAAACAGAGCGCAGAGGCTCGATATCCTTCGCACTGTCATATCACCATCTTTTACGGGAACGACCGCTCCCGGCGGATTTGTCACCCTTGGTGGCGCGGTTGACCTTTGCCCGGGTCTGAGCCTCCTTATTGTCCACGGCCTGCAGGATACGGCTGGCTGTCTGCTGGCTTATTTCCTTATCCTTGGGTTGCTGCCGGTCATTATTCTGCCGGTCCTGCTGGTTCTGTTGATCCTGCTTGTCCTCTTGATCCTGCTTGTCCTGATTCTGCTTGTCCTCTTGATCCTGCTTGTCCTGATTCTGCTTGTCCTGATTCTGCCTGTCGTTTTTATTCTTATCCTGATTCTGCAATTGCTTCTGGGCGATCCTCAGATTTTTACGCGCGGCATCATCATCGGGATTGATACGCAAAGCCTGTTTGTAATAACTGATGGCTTTGGCATAATCCTTTCTGTTGAATTCGAGATTTCCAAGATTATAATTGGCTTTCGATGCTATTCCGGGCTTATCTTTCGCCCTGGCCGCTACATCTTCGAAATTTTTCACCGCATTGCCGATAAGATTCTTCGCCCTGGGAGTGGTGTCGGCCGGATTTGTGACCTGACGAAGCTGAGAGAGAGCAAGGTTGTAACGGGCCTCTGCCGAGGCGGGATTCTCCGACAGAGCCTCGGTGTATGAGCTCGCGGCCTCGACAAACTTACGGTCGACATATTGTTTGTTTCCTTTCATTATCAGCCTGCGCTCCTGGCGAGTCGACTCACTCCTGGCCATGGCATCGGCCGTATGTGCCAACATTAGAAACGCCGAAACTATAATCAATATACTTCTTCTCATTTCTTTTCCTCCTTTTTGAAGAACGTGATTTTATCAAGCCAGCCGATCTTGCGGTCGAGCAGCAGGATATTGAGAACAATACATGCCAGGGCTATCCATGCGAAGCCATTGAAAAGCTCATGGTGCCGTGCAGACAAACTCGATTCGAGAGTCGCTTTCTTCAGAGTATCGAGCTGACCCTCGAGCTCGCTGAGCGCATCGCGGTTGGATGCATTCACATATATTCCCTTTCCTTCTCTGGATATGGCAGCAGCCAGGTCCTCGTTCAGGGCGGTTCTGACAGGTTGTCCGGTCTCGTAATCCATCATGACGCCGCTTCCTTCAGGGATTGTCGATGGAACAGTGGACCCGACTCCTACCACGTCAATCTGTATTCCGTTTCTCGCAGCGGTAGCTGCCGCCTTCATCACGGCATCCTTATCCTCAAGTTCCTCGGCATCGGTGATAAGAACAAGAGCCTTCCCGACATTCTTATTGTCGCTGAACGAATTGGAAGCCATCTCAATGACCGGGGTGATATTGGTTCCCTGTTCAGATATCTGCGACGGATCGATGGAATTCAGAAACATTTTCGCAGACACGTAATCGTTTGTGACAGGGATAAGCGTATATGCGTCGGCCGCATAGACTATAAGACCAACCCGGTCATTATCCAGCCGGTTTATCAGCTTCTCGAGCATAAGTTTGGACGTACGCATCCGGTCAGGACCGTCAGGGTCTCCGGTGGCCGAAGCCAGCATGGAATTAGAGGCATCGACGGCTATGATGACTTCTATTCCCTCTTTATGAGTCTTCTCATCCTTTATTCCGCCCCACGGCCTCGCCAGGGCAAGAACAAGACAGACAAGCGCCAGCATCTCGAGTGAGATTTTCACCGGAGGTTTATATGGCGACACCTCCGGCATCAGCGAGGCGATCACCTCTTTCTTTCCAAACTTGCGCAACTTTTTCGCACGGGCATAACGCGCCCATGCATAGAGTGCCACGAAAAGCGGCACAAGCAACAGAAGCAGCAATAACTTCGGATATGCGAAACTGAACATAATAATCTATCGAATAACAGCAAAAATTAAAAAATCCCTGCCACGCTACCCGCCACGCAGAGAAATATTCCGACTTATGGAATCCTTCTGAGCACGGTGTATCTCAAGGCAAGCTGGAGCGCGAACGCTATCAGTGCCGCGAGAATCCAAGGCATGAAGTTCTCCTCGGTCTGAGTGTAACTGTTCACATTAAGCTTGGTCTTCTCAAGGGTGTCGATTTCTTCAAACACATTCCGCAGTGTTCTCGAATCAGTAGCCCGGAAATATTTTCCTTTGGTAATGGACGCTATATTTTTGAGTGCCTGCTCATCAATCTTTGTTTCCATCGTCGTGGAGGAAAAACCGTACGGATCGGAGATTGTGATGGAGCCGTTGGTACCCACGCCGATAGTGTAGATTCTGATTCCCTTCTGCGCGGCAATTCTCGCCGCGGTGGCCGGAGCCACATCTCCGGCATTGTTTGTCCCGTCGGTGAGCAGGATTATGCTCTTTGACTTCGCATTGCCGGAAACAAGTCTGTTGATCGCGCTCGACAGACCGTCGCCGATGGCAGTTCCGTCATTGAGCATACCGGTCTTGACATTGGCAATGGCATTTACAACAGCCGCGCGGTCGTTTGTGAGCGGCATCAGCGACAGGCTCTCGCCGGAGAACACCACAAGTCCTATGTTGTCATCGGTCCTCTGGTTCACAAATTTCTGCGCCACCTCCTTGGCGGCCTCGAATCTCGTAGGCCTAAGATCAGTGGCGAGCATACTCGATGAAATATCCATGGCAAGAACAATATCCGTACCCTGCACAGTGGAACTTCTAAGCGAGTCGTGGGTCTGCGGCCTGGCAAGCGCCACGATTATGCCCGCAATCGCGACAACCTGCAGTACGAAAGTCAGATGCATGAGCATCACCTTGCCGGAAGCGGCATATTTTCCAAAAGCTGCGGTAGTCGATAATCCCAGCGAGGGATTGGAATTACGCCATTTCCTCACATACCATGCCACGAGAGGGATGATAATCAGCAACAACAGCAACAGCCAGGGATATCTGAACATCATCGCACTCCTCCTTCCCGCATTTTATTCATTTTTTTTCCTTTGGCCCGGACCAGAGCGGCCGGAGACGGCGTCTCCTCCGGTTGAGGAACTGGTTTTGTCTCCTCTACAAACTTCACGGCATTGTCGTAGGAAGCGATATTGTCAGCGGGAAGGGGGCGCACCTTAGCAAACTTGACAAAGTCCGCCATATCAAGAATCTGACGGAAATAGTGCCTCTTGTCCTTCAATTCCTCGTTTTTAGAGAGACCGGCAAGAATCTGACGCGAAGTCATCTCCATCGCATTTATACCGAATCTGCGGTAAAGATATATGCGCAGTATATCGGTAAGTTCTGTGAAATACTCCTTCTCCATGCCCTGCTCCCAAAGCTTCTTTTCCTTCAGGGCGGAGAGAGCGGTAATCGCAGTCTCGTAAGGGGATGGTTCCGGCTTGCGGGGCATAAGAGTCCCTTCCTTCCTGTATTTCATGAACAACCATACAGTCACGGCCATGGCGGCAACCGCTATCAGAACAAGCCACCACCATTTCACTATCCAGTCGGGAACACGGTCGAATATCGACGCATCGGCCGGATCGGCCACATTGGCATAATCATTAATGGGCGTATCCGCCTTGACGGGCACAGGCACCACTTTAAGAGCCAGCGCATTGGAACGAATTGAATCTCTTCCAGTCACGTATACGAACTCAGGCAGCCGGTAGAATCCGGAATCGAACGACTGCACGGGAATCTGCATCGATACGGTCTCTATTCCGCCATTCTCTACAGTATCATACTTCACCGGCATCCGATACTCCACACTGTCGCCACAGACCGGAATGATTCCGTTCTCGCGCAATTCCGAGAAAAGCGGGAATCTTCCCTTGGTTCCTTTAGGCTGGTCCACGGTAAGTTTGAGCAACGTGATCCGACCCATCAACAGACTCGCGGAATCAAGTTGCGCCTTGACAGAGACTGCGGCGGAGACAGGCAGACATGCCACGGCCAGAATGGCTGCAACAAGTATGCAAATGCGGTATCTTAGTTTCTTTACATTCATAATCTATTTGCTGTCTTGCAATAGCACGGTTACAATTGCTATCTTGCAATAGCACGCCGTCTGAAAAGACCAAGCAATGCCTTGACAAAATCCTCGTCGGTAGTAATCGACGCCATATCCACTCCGCATCTGTTGACCACAGATGCAAGTTTCTGCTGACGCTCATACCAATCCTTTGCATATTTCTTCCGTACTTTAGCCGACGATGTATCAACCCAGATATCAGCTCCGGTCTCCATGTCACGCAACCGGACCAGACCGACATCTGGCATCTCTGCGTCCCGGCGGTCGTAAATCTGTATTCCGGCAAGATCATGCTTGCGGTTGGCTATCGACATACTTTTGAAATAATCATGGCTGTCGATAAAATCACTTATAAGGAATGCCGTACTGCGCTTTTTCACCACATTGGTGAGAAACTGCAGAGGCACATCAATGTCGGTTCCCCGGCTTTCAGGTTTGAAATCTATGATTTCCCTTATTATAAGAAGTATATGCTTCCTGCCTTTTTTGGGAGGAATAAACTTCTCGATTTTGTCGGAGAAGAAAATCACGCCGACCT
>OFFM01000639.1_pt1 | contig 25604 bp, 22 predicted proteins | sample 1521401 | NCBI WGS metagenome assembly OFFM01 (sample SAMEA3504118, study PRJEB24116) | mouse gut metagenome | biome: mouse gut; feature: mouse-associated habitat; material: faeces | place: Denmark | collected 2011
CGTCCAGAAACAACTGGTTGCAGCTTAGCTTTACTGAGCTTCGTAGCCTATCAAGCTTTATTATGTCATTTTTAGAAATAGCGCAAAATATTATCTACAGGCAGAAGCCCATAGCTTCCAGCCGCTCAGAACGAACTTCTTGTTTGTCACACACTGTCAAATTGATACAGTGCATTACTATTCCACTATTCATTGTTTTTCCAAAACAGAAAAACAGGAATCCCACATGGTAATCCCTGTATATGCTGATTCATTCGCCAGCTTTGCTTATTTTGTACCTTTAGTCCCAAAGAATATATCATAGGCTCTTTTCCCTACAGCCTTGGTTTCGACATAATCAAAACTTCCTCCAACTACGCCTCCCACACCAGGAATCAGTTTTCCCATATTCACAATTCCTTTTTCTCCAAACTTTGTAACCAGACGGAACCCAACCTTTTGATTGATTTTTGTAAGAGTCTTTCCAGGAATCTTCTCTATAGCCTTTCTGGCAACTTTAGTTCCCAGCTTTATGCCCGTTGACTTCACAAATTCATCCATAGACAATCCAGCAAGGCATGTGTAAATCAAAGTTTGAACTTCATCATGACTAAGATCAAAACCGGCCAGATACGCTGTACAGGCAATCATGCGCATTTGAACATACAGTACTGAGCCAACATTGGCGGGTATAGTGACCGGCAGTGACAGTACACCCCCGAATCCGGTGATAAATCCGGACGTTGCGCATTTTAGTACCTGATTATGTATCATCCGCCTCGTCGCCTTCGCAGGATTCGCTTCAGTTTTTCTATAATCATCAGCCATTTTTGTAACAGGTGGACTTACTTTAGGAATGCCATTACATACATATCGATAGCATTGGTCCAGTGCCTGCATAACATTAGCTTCTGTAAGTGTTTTGTTTTTCTCCATATCTCGAATTCTCCTTCATTCTGAACTTTCTTGTTTTCTATATTTTCAAAAATGATCCTTACTAATATTCTATTGAAAATAGTTCTAAGGTGTAGAAAGATTAGAGAAAAGATAAGAATCTGTCTTCCCAAATATAGCCCCTGGCCATGGAGTTTTGACAGTTTAGGTATAAAATAGACTACCAATCTGAATTAATGCGATTCACTATTCCAGTCAGTCGAAAAATTTTGTATCTTTATTCAATCTTTCATCTCCTTGAATTTTTCGTATAATTAAGAAATGAAAACGTTTTCCAAATTTAGAGAGGTTGTTGGTTTTGGATCAGCTTATAGAATTTAAAAAATACCCCCTAACCAGTAAAGTCCTTGATCGATTACTGCAGGATAAAACAACTAAGCGAAACATTATCTGGGCAACCGATAGCTATAAAGAACTCGGTGAGAAATATAGTGACAGATTTGAAATCACACGTGGTGCACTGAAAGGAATTGATCCTATTCTGATACAACCCAGAGCATTCAAAGATTTGGAAGATCAACAGCAGCGGACCAAATCAAAAGCTGAAGTATTTACCCCTCCCTGGATTATCAATAAAATGATCAACCATCTTGACGAAGATTGGTTTGAACAAAAAGACATTTTCAACCAGGAAGCTGGTCAAACCTGGACCACAACAAAAAATCCAGTCCCTTTTACCAAGAAGAGCTGGAAAAAATATGTGACTCAAAAAGTTCTTGAAATAACGTGTGGAGAAGCACCATTTATTGTATCCCGATACAACGCTTCTACAGGAGAAATTATCCCACTCGAAGACCGGATAGGTATTCTTGACAGAAAAATGAGAGTTATCAATGAGAATACCGATACAGAATTGGAATGGAGAAAGTGGGCAGAGAAAGCATTCAAAAGTGTATTTGGCTACGAATATCAGGGGGACAACCTTCTTATTGGCAGATGTAATCTGCTGTCAACCTTTGCTGATTATTACACGGCCAGATGGAAACGACAGGCTGATGAAGCTACTCTGATTAGAATTGCAAATATAATTGCTTGGAATTTCTGGCAGATGGATGGATTGACAGGAACCATCCCACTTGGATTACCACAAAGAGAATTTATAGAACAGACTCTCTTTGAAGATTCGAGCTTAGATAATGATACATTCGCTCCAAAATGCAGAATTCAGGACTGGAATAAGCAGAACCGCTCTATCCTGTTCCAAGCCATAGATGAGAAAGAAGAAAAGAATATGGGAAGAAAATTTGATGTTGTAATTGGAAATCCGCCCTATCAAGACGACACCGAATTAAGCAGTCGCAAATCTCCTGTTTATAACAAATTCATGGATGCGGCTTTCAAAATAGCAGATACGGTTGAACTGATAACGCCTGGAAGATTCCTTTTCAATGCAGGCCAAACTCCAAAACACTGGAACGAAGAACGTCTACAGGATCCTTATTTTTCGGTACTTCATTACGAACCTGATGGAATGAAGATATTTCCAAATACTGATATAAAAGGTGGCATTGCCATTACAATTCGAAATGAAAAGAAAATATCAGGACCAATAGATGCCTTTACAGCATTTCCGGAACTGAATTCTATTCTTCGAAAAGTTACTTCAACCCATTCTGATGATTATTTAGATTCGCTGGTCTCCTCTCAAGGGGTTTATCGATTTTCAAAGTCTGCTTTTACTGACGATCCGTCGTTACAATCCATCCAGGGAAAAGGAACCGGATTTAAAATTGTATCGAAATCATTTTCAAAAGATAATGTTTTGTTCCATGACAAAAAGCCTTTAGATGATCAAAATTATATACAATTGCTAGGACTTTCCAACAAAACTCGTAAATACAGATACATAAACCGAAAATATATAGAAGATAATAAATGGATAGATACATATAATGTTCTTGTTCCTGAAGCCAACGGTTCTGGCGCTTTAGGTGAAGTCCTCTCTACTCCACTCATCGGCACTCCACTCATCGGCACTACTGATACATTTCTAAGTATTGGTTCATATAAAAATGAGGATGAAGCCGCCAATTTGCTTAAGTATATAAAAACAAAATTTTCCCGAGCTTTGCTCGGGATTAAAAAGGCTACACAACACAATCCTAAATCAACCTGGGTTTTCGTTCCTATACAGGACTTTACTCCCGCTTCAGATATTGACTGGACCAGACCCATTCCAGAAATAGATCAGCAGCTCTATAAAAAGTACAAACTCTCTCCTGATGAAATTGAGTTCATCGAGACTCACGTAAAGGAGATGGAATAATGGCTGTCCAAATTAAAAGTTCCGAGCGAATTGTCCCTATGGTCTACGCATATTCCACTCCAGAAATTAAGAGCCACGACGGGTGGGTAAAAATCGGCTATACAGATAAGCAGGATGTTGAGAAGCGGATATGGCAACAGACACATACAGCCGATATTAAATCTGTGATTGAATGGAAAAGAAATGCACTATTTGAAGATGGATCTGGAGAATCCTTTCACGATTCTGATTTCCATCGATATTTGACAAACCGGGGATATGAAAGAAAAACAGGGACAGAATGGTTTCATCTGGATGGACCAAAGTCCCTTGCTGAACTAAATGATTTTCGGCAAAACCACGGAATACTCACCTCGGGCTCGGTCTATCCCTATGATTTACGTCCGGAGCAGCAAAAAGCTGTGGATAAAACTGTAGACTACTATCGTATTCATCCCAAAACTGGAGAATTCCTTTGGAATGCGAAACCTCGCTTTGGGAAGACTCTGACTACATACGACTTTGCTAAAACCGTGGATGCCAAAAATGTCCTGATTCTTACGAATCGGCCAGCCATCGCCAATTCCTGGCTTTCTGATTACAACAAGTTCCTGGGTTCTGAATCCGGATACTACTTCGTATCGGATACCCCCGCTCTTACGAAGAAAAAGGGCGTGATCAGTGCTTTGGATTATATGCATCTGAAGTCTTCAGACCCGAAGGCGAAATGCATTGAATTCGTTTCACTCCAGGACTTGAAAGGCAGTCTGTATGGTGGCGGCAAATACGACAAGCTGGAAGAAATCTATAACACAGACTGGGACCTCATTGTTTTGGATGAAGCTCATGAAGGCACAGATACTCTGAAATCAGAAATTGCCTTTGACCGGATGAAGCCGGCATTCAAACTGCATCTGTCTGGTACTCCATTCAAAGCCCTGGCAAATGACAAATTTGGCGAATCACAGATTTTCAACTGGACATACGCTGATGAGCAGAAAGCGAAACGTGACTGGAACTCTGATGCAGAGAATCCCTACGCTTCTATGCCCCAGCTCAATCTGTTCGCTTATCAGATGTCTGAAATCATCAAAGATGAAATTTCTCAGGGCATCGATCTGAATGGTGAAACAGAAGAGTACGCCTTTGATTTGAATGAATTCTTCGCAACAGACAAGAAAACTGGCGAATTTATTCATGAAAAGGATGTAGACACTTTCCTGGATGCTTTGACCATTCGGGAAAAATTCCCATTCTCGACACAAGAGCTTCAGAATGAGCTGAAACATACTTTCTGGCTTCTCAATCGCGTGGATAGTGCCAAAGCCCTGGCCCGGAAACTGGAAAAGCACCCGGTCTTCAAGGACTACAAGGTCGTCCTGGCTGCGGGTGACGGCAAACAAAATGAGTCGGAAGAAGTAACTCTGAAAAAATCCTATGACAGAGTACGGGATGCCATCGATCATTATGACAAAACTATCACCCTGTCGGTTGGGCAGCTGACAACAGGTGTTACGATCCCTGAATGGACCGCTGTGATGATGCTTTCCAATGTGAAGTCTCCTGCCCTTTACATGCAGACGGCTTTCCGCGCTCAAAATCCGTACAAGTTCAAAGAGAACGGACAGCTCTTCCGCAAGGAACGCGCCTACGTCTTTGATTTTGATCCAAGCCGAACATTGCTCATGTACGAAGACTTTGCCAACGGTCTGTCCACTAGCACATCAGGTGGAAAAGGCTCCAGTGAAGATCATAAGGAAAATGTACGGGAACTTCTGAACTTCTTCCCTGTCATCGCCGAAGACAAACAGGGAAGGATGACCGAACTGGACGCTGAAAAAGTGCTCTCTATCCCAAGAAAAATCCGTGCCAAAGAAGTAGTCAACCGTGGATTCATGAGCAATTTTCTGTTCCAGAATATTACCAACATTTTCTCTGCGCCCAAGTCGGTACAGGATATCATCAATCGCTTTGAATCCGTAAAGGAAAAAGATGCCACTGTGGATATGGATGATACTGAGGATCTCTATATCAACGATGATGGTGAAGTGAATATTCCCCATGACGTCGTTACTGAACATGCTGAAAATATGCTGGGTGAGAAGATTTACGAGACTACCGAGGCGGTTGTAAAGGACACGGCGATTATCCTGGAAAATCAAAAACAGGAAGACAGTGAGAAAGCAATTAAAGAACTGGCTGCTTCAATCGCACAGAATGTAACCAATCCGTTACTTGTACAGGCATCAGAAGAGTACGGTTCAAAAATCAAGACAAGTACAAAAAAGCAGCTGAAAACCCGTCTGGAAGGTCTCGCCGAGAAAAATCTGCGTAAGGCTCAGACAAACCACAATATAGATAAAGTCACAATCGAAACAGAGAAAAAGAAAGCCCTGGAAACTGCAACGACTCACGAAGATAAAAAGGCTGTAGAAACCTTGTATCAGAAAAAGCAGGAAGAAGCAGAAAAGAAGTATCAAGAGTCCGTGAAGATAGTAGCTGATTCATTTGCCAGAGAAGCCGCGGAAGAAATCGTCAAGACTGTGGAAACCGCAGCCAAAGAAAAGGAAAGCAGTGAACTACAATCCAAGGTTCGTGATCATCTGCGGGGATTTTCTCGCACGATTCCTTCGTTTCTCATGGCGTATGGAACTGACGAAAACCATCTGGATCGCTCAATCTCTTTAGAGAATTTTGACACCATTGTGCCGGAAGATGTATTTGAGGAAGTTACCAGCATTTCTCTGAAAGATTTCAGGTTGCTTCGAGATGGTGGCGAAGTATTGAATGAGCAGACCGGCCAAATGGAGTATTTCAAAGGTGACCTGTTTGATACTGCTGTATTCAATGAATCCGTTATCGAGTTCATGCGAAAGAAGGATCAACTCTCTGATTACATGAAAAACGATGGAGACAGGGATATTTTCGATTACATCCCTCCGCAGAAAAACAACCAGATTTTTACACCGAAATGGGTTGTAAAGACAATGGTGGATGAACTGGAAGAACAGGATCAAGGCTGCTTTGATGACCCGAATAAGACATTCATTGATTTGTATATGAAATCAGGATTGTATCCTGCAGAGATTGTCAAGCGGCTATTCCGAAGCGAAAAAATGAAAGAACTCTATCCAAATGAGACAGAGCGGTTGCAGCATATCTTTGCAGAGCAGGTTTTCGGACTAGCTCCAACTGAGATTATTTACAAGATAGCGACGAATTTCCTGCTGGGATTCGATTACAAGGGAGAAATCAAAAAGGATAACTTCCGGAAGGTGGATTCTCTGGAATTGGTGAAAGAAGGAAAGCTTGAGGAAAAACTGGATAAGCTGTTTCCAGGATAGATTCAAAGAAAGTTAACGTGATTATGATTGAGACTATTGTTATAAAGAATTATAAAATTTTCGACGACTTGATAATCGAATTTGATAAAGGTTTAAATATTCTTGTTGGTGATAACGACTCGGGAAAAAGTACGATTCTAGAAGTGATTTCCATTCTAACGTCTGGTAACTTAAACAACTATCCTCTAGATAGACAGCTTAAGCCTAGCTTTTTTAATCAAACTGTTAGAAAAAACTATATCGAATCCATCAAACGGGGTTCTACCCCACCTCCTCCAAAAATTATTCTGGAAGCATATCTTAGCAAAGATGACGATCCAACTTTTTCAGGGACAAATAACGAACTAAAAAAGAATTGTCCTGGGATTCGAGTAACTATTGAGTTTGATAACAGCTATGCTTCTGAATATAAACAGATGATTCAAGAGGAATCTATTCATGACATCCCTATTGAGTTATATAAAGTAACCTATTCTTCATTTGCTTCTGCTACAGGAAAAATACTGTTCCGAAACTCACCGATTAAATCCATACTAATCGACGCTACACATAAGAACTACTCATATATGATTGATAGATTTATCGGAAAAAGCATCAACGATACATTAAATGGAGAAGAAATTATTAGTTTATCCAAGGCATATAGACAAAATAAGACAGATTTCAAGGAAAACTCTATTATAGAAAACATCAACAGACGTCTTGCTGAATACAGCCCTATATCACATTGCAGAGTATCCATTGGTCTCCAAGAAGAGCGAGTAGATGCCTGGAAAAATCAAATGACCATCATGGTTAAAGATATTCCTTTAGAGAATATTGGCTTTGGTACGCAAAATATCATTAAATCTGAATTAGCATTGAGTAATTGTAGCGATAGCGCAAATATCATCTTATTTGAAGAGCCAGAGAATAGCCTATCACATACAAATTTAGCAAAATTGGTAAGTGCAATAGAGTCTACTGAAAATAAACAAATATTCATAACCACTCATAGTAGCTACATCGCAAATAGGTTAAACTTAAACAATCTGATTTTCGTTAATGGTTCAAATGTGTCCACTTTCCGTGGTTTAGATACTGACACTGCGAGCTTTTTTAAAGTACTTCCTGGATCAGATACTTTGCGCATTGTAATTGCATCAAAGGTAATTCTTGTAGAAGGCCCCTCTGATAGTTTGATAATTCAAAGAGCCTACAAAGATAAAAAAAATAAGCTACCAATTCAAGACGGTATTGACATAATAGTTACAAACGGACTTACATTTAAGAGATTTTATGAAATCGCAAAAACCATGAACAAAAGCATCGCAATAGTTACCGATAATGATGGCGATATTGAAAAACTCAAAGGTAGATATTCTAAGCTCATGTCTGACTCAAACGTAATTTTTTCCTATGAAAAAAATAAAGATCTAAAAACCCTAGAGCCAAGTCTCTTATCAGTCAATTCAATACAGGGAGTACCCAAGGAGTCTTTTGTCCAACTCATATACAAAGGAACTTCGAAGCCTTCTACCTTTGATGAAGTGAAGGATTTTATGATAAATAATAAAACTACTTGGGCAAGTCGTGTTTTTGATGCAGAACAAAAAATCAACTATCCACAATATATCGAAGATGTCATCAATGAATATTGTTAGGAAATGCGCTGCGGGATCTGGAAAAACATACGAGATATGTCGTGAAAGTAGTGAGAATCAGCAAAAAGTCTTAATCGTAACTTATACTACACGCGGAATTGAAACCATTAAGTCAGAATTACAATCCCAGAATAAAGGAGTTATACCTTCACACATTACTATTTTATCTTGGTATGAGTTTATCCTAAGAGAGCTAATAAAGCCTTATCAAACTTGCCTATTTGGAATCAATCAGATAAAAGGGCTGAGATTTGATTTGATTCATAAAAGTAATTTCATACCAAAAAAGGATAAAAAACATTATTTGCAGAAATCAGACGATTTTAGAGCCGAAACGGCAGCAGAACTAGCTTGTTTTATTAACAATGAAACTGATGGAAAACCAATAGAAAGGCTAGAAAGAATTTACCGGTATATCTACATTGATGAAGTACAAGATTTAGCAGGCTATGACCTAGACTTAATTTTGCTATTATTACAATCATCAATAAACGTAACCCTGGTTGGTGATGAGAAACAGGCATCATTTACGACAAATCCAAGGACAAAAAATAAACAAATGGCGGGAAAAAATATATGGAAATTTTTTGACCCACACATCAAAAGTGGCTTAGTGATTGAGGAAAAATCATTAAAGAGCAGAAGATGTAATTCCACCATTTGCTCTTTTGCAAATAGCATCTATCCTAGCGAGACGCCCATTACATCAATCATGACTTTAAATACAGGCCATGATGGTGTGTATATCATTTACAAAGATGATTTAGAAAAATACATCGATTGTTATCATCCAACCATACTTCGATATAATACTAAGACAGATTGTAATGGTTATCCCGGATATAATTTTGGTGAATGTAAAGGAATGACATTTGGTAGAATTCTAATATTCCCCAATAAAATGCTAATTAAATATATTGTTGACGGAACTCCAATAGATCATCCAGAAAAATACTATATCGCCATAACTCGTGCGAAACATAGTGTAGCCATTGTAATGGACTCATTTACTCCATCCTTTCAATATCTAAGTTGTGAGATATCCATAGAAAATGGTTCCATTAATGGTTATTCCTACTGTCCTGATAATCGAATTTAGTCTTCTTTATTTTTTCAGGATAGATACCACCGTCATAACGGAGACATGTGATGTAAAAAGGAGGCTTTCTCACATTATCGGTGCAATCATCGGCGATATCGTCGGTTCCCGTTTTGAATGGCACAACCACAGGTCCAAGGACTTTGACCTGCTGCCCTCTGACTGTTTCTTCACAGATGACTCCATCATGTCGCTGGCAATCTGTGATGCCCTGATGCACTGCAAGCCTGATTTCAGCAACCTGAGCGAACAGGCTGTGACATCCATGCAGGCTATTGGACGCCCCTATCCCTACAGCGGATATGGCGGACGCTTTCTCGACTGGATGTATTCGGATCATCCCAGACCCTACAACAGCTTCGGTAACGGGGCTGCCATGCGGGTGAGCGGTTGCGGCTATGTGGCGAATTCTCTCGAGGAAGTGAAGGCTCTCTCCAGGGCTGTGACAGAGGTCACGCACAACCATCCGGAGGGTCTGAAGGGTGCAGAAGCCACTGCTGTTGCGGTATATCTGGCACGGACGGGTAAAACGAAGGACGAGATTCGGCAGTATATTACGAAGAACTATTACCCGATTGATTTCACGCTGGATGAAATCAGGGATACGTACAGGTTCAACGAAACGTGTCAGGACACTGTTCCCCAGGCCATGGAGGCATTCTTCGAACCCACGGATTTTGAGGATGCGATCCGCAATGCCATCTCGGTGGGTGGAGACAGCGATACCCTGGCCGCCATTACCGGATCCATTGCAGAGGCGTATTACGGGGTACCGGAGGATATCCGAAACAAGGCGGAGGAATTTCTGGATGACCGCCTTTCGGGTATCCTGAAGGAGTTTGAGCATCGGTTCCCCGCAAAGGTGGAAGTGTAACCGTTTGTGTATAAGTCATATACAAAAGGCGCCATCCCCTGGCGCCTTTTGCTGATCCATACTGACTGGGATTTTTTCAAGACATTTGAAATACAAGCTTAACCGTCTGACAGCATATAATGGTCACGTATAAGGTTTGATATTATACTGTGGTCATCATGAATCATCCTGTTTTCGTGTTCTATACTCGGCCGAATGGCCATAACAAATTTCTGGAATTTATTGATCAATTACCCTTAAAGGACAAGGCAAAACTGCTGACCATGATATATCAGGTTCAGGAACACAGAATACAGATTTCTTTGCAGATGGAATGGGTAAAAAAAAATCGATAGTGATATCTTTGAAATACGCTCTAAAGTAAGTTCAAATATTCAGCGGGCACTATATTTTCATGTAAGCAATAATCGCTACGTTATAACGCACGGATTTACAAAGAAAACTCAAAAAACTCCAAAATCAGAAATAAAAAGAGCCAAAACCATAAAGAAAGAATTTGAAGAAGAGGTAAAACATGCCAACCATTAATTTCAACGAATATTTTGCGAATCAGTTAAAAGACCCAGAATTTCATCAACAGTTCATTGAAGAAAAAGCCATTTTGGATAGTGCTCTGGCTATCTCGGAAGCAAGGCACCAGGCTGGGCTCAGCCAAAGACAACTATCCGACCGGGCTGGAGTTCCACAGTCTACGATTGCAAGGGTCGAACGCGGAAAAAACACCAGTCTGGCAACTATTTCCAAAATCGCAAGTGCGTTGAGAAAAAGCATGAAAATAACTTTTGAATAACGCAAAAGGCGCCATCCCCAGGCGCCTTTTCTCGTGCTCATCATCAATAGCCTGCACAGCTATGCCAGCTGCAGATCCACCTGCTTTTTCACTTTGCCCCACTCCAGGATCGAGAGAATGGCGCAGATCACTTCCGTGACCACGAACGCGCTCCACCCTGCATCCAGTCCATACAGATGAGTCAGGATTGCCGTCATCGGGATCAGCAATACCAGCTGCCGAAGCAGGGTGATGCCAAGACTCATCCCGGGATGACCCAGGGCCTGGAAGGCAGAACACAGGATCATGGACACACCCGCAAAGACAAAACTGAGGGAAATGATGCGCAGACATGGAATGCCAATGGCATACATGTCCTGATTGGCGTTGAACAACGCCAGCAGCGGCCCGGGGATCAGCTGAAACAGGATGGTTCCTGCCAGCATGATCGCCGTGGCCATCATCAGCGAGAACCGGACTGCCGGGAATATCCGGTCTTTGCGTCTGGCACCGAAGTTGAAGGACACAATGGGAATCAGGGCATTGGTGAATCCCATGACGATCATGAACACAAACTGCTGGAGTTTGATGTACACACTGAAGACCGAGACAGCCATGGCGGAAAACGGCATCAGGATCCAGTTCATGAACACCGACATGAAACTCATGACAGCCTGCATGACCATGGCGGGGATGCCAATCTGCAGAATACGCAGCATAAGCGGCCCATCCCACCGGAATTTCCGGATATCCATGTGGATCTCCGGGACTTTTCGGTGCGTTATCCAGATCCCCAGGCCCATGGCGGTGACCTGGCCGATCACCGTGGCGATTGCCGCTCCGGCGACTCCGAGATTGAAAGTGAAGATGAAGACCGGATCCAGGATGATGTTGATCAGTGCCCCGGTTCCCTGGATCGCGAGATTGTACATCGGCCGGCCTGTCGCCTGCATGATGCGCTCAAAGGTGATCTGGAAGAAAATCGCGAAGGAGAACCCGCAGCAGATCTTCAGGTAGGCATCCCCCTGGGCAATGACCTCCGCTTCCCGGGTGAAGAGCCCGAGAAACCAGCCAGATCCCAGGAACCCGAAGGCCAGGAACAGCAGCCAGCTGATCAGCGCCAGCAGCATGCCATTGAGGACGGACTGACTGGCCATCTCCGGTTTCTGTTCCCCGAGATACCGCGCCAGGACTGTATTGAATCCTACGCCGATACCGCAGGCTATGGCAATCATCAGCGTCTGGATGGGATAGCAGAGACTGATGGAAAGCAGGGCCTGCTGGGAGTAGCCGGCGACGAACATGCTGTCAATGATGTTGTACAGAGCCGACAGAAGCATGCTCAGGGCTATGGGAACGGACATCGAAATCACCAGATGGCGGATGTCCATGGATTCCAGTTTGTGCATTGAAAAACCTCCAGTGTTGTACTGTAACACAAAAAAGCCCGCCAGGCCGGTATTCCGCCTGACGGTTGTGTTGTCAAAGCTGGCAGGGTCTGTGGTCAGGCATGGAAGCCGATACCACTGGACAATACTGCCTCGTCTCAGGCATCCGCCAGGCGGTATCCGACACCAATTTCTGTCAGGATATACCGCGGGTGGCCAGGATCAGGCTCAATCTTTCGCCTCAGGCCGGCCATGAGCGTCCGCAGGGCTCTGGTATCCTGCGCATACTGGATGCCGTAGACGGATTGAATGATCATTTGAGTCGTGAGCACTTTTCCGGGGGACTCGAAGAAGGTTTCCAGCAGTTTGTATTCCAGAGGCGTCAGGTGGATCTCCCGGCTGCCAAGAAGTGCCCTGTGATGATTGCGGTCCAGTGTCAGCTCACCGACTTTCCCCGCCGGCTTACCTGCTGCCGGACAATGCCGGAGAGCCGTCCGGATCCTGGCCAGCAGTTCTGTGGAGGAAAACGGTTTGGTGAGGTAGTCATCCGCCCCCAGGTCCAGGGCAGCGGCTTTTTCCTCATCCTGGTCCCGGGCGGAAATCACCAGAATCGGAGTGGTATCCCACCGGGACCGGATCTTTGTGATGAGATCCATTCCGTCAATATCCGGCAGTCCCAGATCCAGAAGGATCACATCCGCCGGTCTGTCTTCCAGCCTCGTCAGTGCCTGCTCACCGGTTTCAGCCTGTTGGCAGGCATAGTGTTCTTTTTCCAATACATATTTCAGGAAGATCTGGATCTGTTTGTCGTCTTCAATGACCAGAATATCGGAATGATTCGGATTCATGTTCCTTTGCTCCTTTTTACTGGCTGGCAGACTCCATTACGGTCTGACCCGGTTCGTCCAGAGAGGATCCCTGTTTGGGACTGCCATCATCATACAGAGGAATGGCGACTTCAAACTGCGCTCCGGATCGGTCCAGGCGGTTTTGGGCCCTGATCCAGCCTCCATGGGCCTGGGCAATGGACTGGCAGATTGCAAGGCCCAGCCCTGTTCCCCTTCCCCGGTCCATGCGGTTTTTTTCACCGGTATAAAAAGGTTCGAAAAGATGCGGCAGATCCCCGGGATCCAGTCCGCAGCCTTCGTCCCGGACAGTGAAGACGGCCATGTTCTCTTTGTCGTCCACCTTCAGCTGCACATCCATTCCACTGTCCGGCGGTGTGTGCCGGATGGCGTTTTCCAGAAGATTGACCAGCAGCTGCACGATGAGCTTGCCATCTGCCTGCACCATGATCAGATCGGCAGGAACCTCAAACCCGATGTGGCAGTCAGGATGCCGGATCTCCACGGTGCGGATCGCTGCCTCCACCAGTTCTTCGGCGCACTCCGGCCTGCAGTGAAGACTCAGCCGTCCTTCTTCCATGCGGGTCAGACTCAGGATGTTCTCCACAAGAGAATACAGCCAGGCAGTTTCCTGCAGGATGCCTCTGATCAGTTCCCTTCGCCTGGCGGGTTCGGGTTCGGTCTCCAGAAGCATGTCACAGGTTCCCAGGATGCCTGCCAGGGGGGTACGAAGATCATGGGAAATGGAACGCAGAAGATCGGACCGGTAGTGTTCCTGTACCACCTGTTCCTGGATCTCCAGCTGTCGGGAAATGCTGTCGGTTTTCTCCAGACCCAGGGCAGCGCACTGGCACATGGAGTCCATGAGACGCAGCTGAGATTCGTCCAGCTGATCCGCCTGCTGCTCCGGAATGCTGAGAACGCCATAGGTTTTCTCCTTGCCGGCAATGATCCAGTTCCGGAACCTGGTCTTTCGGGAACTGGTCCCGTTTCCCGGGCCATTCAAAAAACCGGAGCTTTCAGCCGGTTTGTCACCCGACGCAAACCGGACCTCGACTCCGAACGTCTGCCGGAAACAGGTCACGATTTTCTGCTCTGCTTCCTCCATGGTCACAGTTCCGCGAAGACTCCTGGTGAGTTCATAAAATGCATTTGCCTGCTCGGCCTGGAATCTGGCTGTGCTGGCACTTTTCTTTTCGCTGGACGTGATGGTGCTTGCGATCAGGGATGTGACTCCCATGATGAAAAACGTGATGGGATAGTTGGAATCATCCACCGCCAGCGAGTTGTAGGGAATGGTGAAAAAATAATTGAACAGCAGCACAGCCGCGAATGATGCCGTGATGCCGTATCCGGCTCCGTGTGTCAGTTTGGTGCAGATCACGACCCCCATCACATACAGGAGGATGATCGTGTCCTCGGATAGTCCCTGATGGAAAAACAGCATGCCAGCCAGGGTGGAACACAACAGGCAGGCGATCATGATCAGAAAACTGGCAGCGGTCTGCCTGAGCCGGTACCCTGGCAGACTGCCATGGAACTGGGTCACTTGCATTGTCTCCTTTCCCGGATGTTCCAGGCAGGTCCTGCCGTATCGCAGGCGGCTGCCGGACTGTCCGGAATGCAGGAGCATTATATCATCCTCACACAATCCTCACATGGTTTGCGCCATCCTCACACCAATCTTGCACAGGACCTTCTATGATAGGGACACAACAGAAAACGAGGAAAAATGTATGCTGAATTTTACAAAAGCGCTGAATACAGAAAAACGGAAACCCGGTCCGGGGAACAGAGGTGACAGGATCCCCGGTCACACGATTGAAACTGTCACCTGCCAGGTCCGCAGTCTTCTGAAAGAAAGCCGCCTGGACGCGTGCAGACAGGTCATTCTCGACTTGATGATGCAGTATCCCGATGCCGCCCAGCCCCACAACCTGATGGGTCTGCTGCTGGAAAAGGAAGGATCGCATATCATGGCCCTTCACCATTTCCGGGCGGCAGTGGCCCTGGAACCTGGTCACCGTCCATCTCTGGAGAATCTGAACCGGTTCAGTGAACTCTACTACTCCGGAGAAGGTGTGTTTGCAGAAGAAGAATGCAGACCTGCTGAAAGAGAAAACGTTTCAGCCTGTGGTTACCAGGTGGGCTATGACCGCAAAGGCATGGCGCATCTTTACAGGCTTTCTTCCGGTCGCCGGTAAAAGCCATAACACACAAGAACAAGAAAGGAAGGAAAATCATGTTTCATATTCATAAAAAAAACCAGGGCGTGTTTGTCATCGGCTGCAGCCGCCTTGGCTCCCTGCTGGCCGATACATTGTATGCACAGGGTCGCTGCGTGACTGTTCTGGATCACGATGAAGAAGCATTCCGGAAACTGTCTTTTTCCTATGGCGGCATGAAACAGCGCCTGGAAGCCACCGACCTGGAAGAACTCAAGCAGTTGGATTTTCGGCAGGCAGACAAGGTCTTCGTGGTCACAGAAGATGACTGTACCAATGTACTCTGCGCGCTTCTGCTGAACACTCTGTATCCTTCCCTGCATATTCTGGTCCGCCTGCGGGACATGAGCCGACAGGCTGTGCTGGAAGACACACAGATCGAGGTGATTTGTCCCGACCTGCTGTGTCTGCAGCAGTGCTCGAGTCTCATCACAAACCATGACAGACAGTCCGGGTTCCAGCGAAAAGAACGGTTCTTTCCAGGGTCCCGGGCATGAAACAGCAGATTCTGATTGCCGGCGGGCGCACCAAAGCCAAATCCCTGGCGCTGTCCCTGGCACAAAAGGGCTGCAGCATCACCATCCTGAACAAAAACCCGGACGACTGTCAGTACCTGGCAGAAAGCACGCCCTGCAAAGTGATCTGTGCAGATGCCACCAAACCCTATGTGCTGGAAGATCTGTCTTCCAGTCTGTTTGATTCCATCATCACCCTTTGTCCCCGGGATGCGGACAACCTGATGATCTGCCGGCTGGCCAAAACGGTGTTTCCCGGAGTCCGGACGATTTCCCTGGTCGGCGATCTCTCAAAAAAAGAGGTGTTCACCCGCCTGGGAGCTGACCGGGTCATCTGCGCTGCCTCTGTGATTGCCAGCATGATTGAAAATGAAGCCTTTCTCAAAACCGTGACCAGTCAGGAAACAGACTGCCAGACCGGACTTCGTCAGATGCAGATCGACCTGCAGGGACAGGATGCGGCTGTCGGCAGGACACTGGAGGAACTTTCTTTTCCCGCCCAGACGATTGTGGGATGCATCCTCCGCCAGGATGAGCTGCTGATCCCAGCCGGCCGTACCCGGCTTTTATCCGGAGACAGCCTCGTGATTCTGATGCGTGGCAACCGTGAGCCGCAGCTGCGGACACTGCTCAAGGGGGAGTAAGTCATGAACCGGCAGCATGCGGCATCCGCCTGGAACGACTGGTCAAGCCTGGGAAAGATGATGGTTCTGATCGGAGGACTGTGCCTGGTTCCCCTGACCATGATTCCCTTCTATCCCGCTGACAGCCAGTATCTTTCCTGCTTCCTGCTCCCCTCTGCTCTCTCGGTGATACTGGGCGGAGCCATCTGGATCCGGTGCTCACAGCCAGCCCATGTCCCTGGATTTTGCCGGGAACGGGAAAACCGCCCGGCTATTACCCGCCGCAGTTCCCTCATCGTGCTGGCTGCCTGGATCTGGGCTTTTGTGGCAGGCGCCCTGCCCTTCATCCTGGCAGGATTTCTGCGGCCGGTTCCCGCGCTGTTTGAAGCCGTCTCCGGCTGGACCACCACAGGGCTGTCTGCCATGGACGTGGCGGCGGTACCGAAAATCTTTCTGTTTCACCGCAGTTTCATGCAGTTCTGCGGCGGGCTGGGGTTTGTGATGATGATGGTCATTGCCACCAGCGGCACGCATGATATTCGTCTGTTCGAAAGCGAAGGCCATCCCGATCAGCTCATGCCTGGCCTGAAACGCACAGCCCGGACAGTGCTGGCTCTGTTTGCGGGATTCCTCGCTGTGGGTACCCTGGCACTGACGGTCTGCGGGATGAGCTGGTTTGATGCCGTTAACCACGCCATGTGCGCACTGTCCACCGGCGGGTTTTCCACCCGCGCCGGCAGTATCGGCGAATACCAGTCTCTGTCCATCGACCTTGTCACCATTGTGCTGATGCTGATTGGCACCACGAATTTCGCCGTCCTGCTTTTGCTGGCCAAAGGCAGGATCCGTCAGATCCTGAAAGTCACCGAAGTCCGGTTCATGACAGGGCTGCTGTTATGTGCCATCGGGCTCCTTGCCTGGATCCTGTATTCCCAGCTTCACCTGCCCTGGCAGGAGAGTCTGCAGAAAGCGGCCTTCGACGCCGTTTCAGCGCTTTCCACCACCGGATTTTCCTCCATGAGCTACGCCGACTGGCCTGCGGCAGCCATTGGTCTGCTGATGGTGCTCATGGTGATCGGCGGCGGGATGGGCTCCACAGCCGGTGGCATCAAGCTGCTGCGGATCTGCCTGGCCTCCAGGGCCCTGCGGTTCTGGACCCGCCGGCAGGTGACGGATTCTTCCGAGATCACACCTGTCACCTATGTCCGCGCACAGGGGAAAACCACGGCCTCCCGGGATCTGATCCGCTCGGTTTTCGGATATATTGGCTTGTACCTGACCATCCTGGTGACCGGAACCCTGCTGATCTGTCTGATTTCGGATCTGACACTCACGGACAGCTTTTTCGATTTTGCCTCGTCTCTGGGGACCGTCGGACTGTCTATGGGCGCCACCGGCCCCCAGACAGCGGATGGGGTGCTGCTGGTGGAAATGGCGGGCATGCTCCTGGGCCGGCTGGAGATCCTGATTGTCTTCAAGGGAGTTTATTCCCTGAAGGAAATCATCAGTCAACGGCTCAGAAAGCCGCGTTTCCCGGAAAACCACTGTTCTCTGTTGTGAAACACAGACTGTCCCTGTCTGCCGCCAGAAAGCATAAAAAGCGCCGGTTCCGGCGCTTTTTGTCTGTGTCACAGTGACCAGCGTGACTGGCTGCTCATGCAGTCAGATTCCAGGCTCTGCCAGCCTGTGTTTGTGTTTCTGCCGCAATGGATCGTCGCGCAGGTTCCGGCGCAGAAGGTAATCTGTCTGCTCGTCTTCGCCGACGGTGAAGATGTGTTCCCCGATCCGCAGGAACCCGTTTCGTTCATAGAACTTCAGGGCCTTCACATTGTCTTCCCAGACCCCGAGCCAGACATAGTCCATACCCTGGTCCCTGGCTTTGTCCAGCGCGAAGTCCATCAGCCTTTGGCCGATCCCCTGCCCCTGGTAGTCGGTGGAGAGGTAAATCCGTTCGATTTCCAGCGATTTCGGATCCTGCATCTCCGACTGGGCCGGTCCGCGGTTGAGTTTCACGAACCCCGCCGGTTTGTCGTTGTCCCACAGCATGTAAAAGTCGGAATCCGGGTTGGCGAGCTGCTCCTGCAGACGTTCCAGACTCAGGCGTTCCCGCAAAAAGATCTCCATGTCCTCGGGCCTGGTGTCGGCACCGAAGGTATCAGTGAAGGTCTGGTGAGAAAACTCCTGGAGCAGATTTGCATCCTCCAGGGTGCATTTTCTGAATGACATAACCATACGATCGTCCTCCTGTCATGTGGTCTGTGTCGTGTTTCGACAAAAGTATGCCACATGCTGCAGGACCGGAACATTCCGGTGCTCCCGGTCAATGATCGCGATCGCGTTCGGGGTCTGCGAGGGGGGAAACCGCCTGCCCCGGTTCCTGACTGCTCCGGAACTCATACAGCCGGTACAGTCCCCGGGCCAGTCTTCCGGCATACAGCTGCCGGAAAATCATCTGTTCTGCAAAGGAAAGCTGCCGGATGCAGCACTCCTGTGTCATGTCGTGTTCCTGTACAAAAACCAGTCCTGTCTTTACTGCAAGTGCTTCGGGATCATCCATCCCCCATACCTGGTTTACCCCTGTCTCCCGGATGGGATTGCCCATGCGGGACAGTCGGGCAGCCCGGGTGCTGTAGCAGTCCATGAGGAGGCGGACTTCACTGAAGTGAGTGCCCAGGCCTGTGAGCAGACAGACAAATTCCTCCGGTTTGAAATACATGCTCACGCCTTCCATGACCACAATGGCTGGTTGTCCACCGGGAATCACCGTCTTCCACTCACCGATTCGCATATCGGTGCCCGTCATAGTATAAGTCTCTGTTTCCCGGAACCAGTGTCGCCGTTCTCGTATCACGTCGGGAAAGTCGATGTCATGCCACTGTATGGGAGGATGACCCAGACGGCGGATGCGGCTGTCCAGACCGCAGCCGATGTGCAGCACCACCGCATCGGGATTCTGGCGGATCTGTTCCCGCAGCCAGGCATCATACACCACCGCCCGCATGGCGAGATAATACGCCAGCCATCTGGAGCGGGACTTCCCTGTCAGCCGGATCTGTGCCCGGTCCCAGAGCGTTTCGGCGGTGGGATCTGACAGAATGATGCCGTTGCGGCTGACGTGGGCTTTGCCATACAGCGGGATGTACAGCGTGCGGCTGACTTCATCCATGAGCCAGAAGCTCCCGCCGGAAGAACCGGATCATACCCGCCAGCTGATCCGGATTGTCCCGGTTGAGTTCATGACCGCCATCCAGGATCAGCAGACGCGCCTGCGGTACCAGGGACAGCAGCTGGCGGGCTGCTTTCTGGTTGACCCGGTCTTTGCTGCCCACCAGGATCAGTACCGGACAGGTGAGGTTCTTCAGCTGTTTCGAAAAGTCCAGGTCCATCATGCTGGTGGACAGGGTCTTCATCTGCATCCGGTTCAGGCCCGTTTCGGCAAACATCTTTTCCGGCATCAGAGAGAAAGCAGCATTCTGGATCTTCAGAAGTGCTCTGGGCATCTTCACCTGCGGCGCTACGAGGATCAGGGATCGGACGGCGTCCGGATGCTGCAGGGCGTGGTTCAGGGCCAGCACGGCTCCCAGGGACAGCCCGGCCAGGTCGGCAGGTTTGTCCACCTGTGACATGGTCTGTTCCAGTCCGAAGACCAGCTGTTCATAGTGGGCGCTGTTTTCGAGGTACTCTTTCAGCTCCGGCGCCGCAAGCTCTGTATCAGGAGGGAGGTGCCGGATCACCGGCTTCCAGCTTGCCGCCTCCTGCCCCAGGCCATGGAGAAGCACCAGCGGCGGCTGTTTCGTTGTCTGTTGTGTATCTGTCATGATTGGTATCCTTTACTGTACCCATGATATCGTGCAGCATGCATCGGCACCAGAGACGGTACATGATTCGCGACAGACAAAAAATCCGCCGAAGCGGATTTTCCTGCCTTACCGGGAAGACTTTTTGTAGAACTCGTCGATCTTCTCAAACCGGAAGCGGGCTTCCCGGGTGTGAGAGGGGTATCGGTCTTAAATCCGGTCGATATTCTTGGTTGCAACCAGATCGGCACCGCTGCCGGCAATGTTTTCAACCAGAACATCGCCAATATGAACAGGTGCCTTGACAACCAGATTTTTCATAGCCCGGGTGACATCGAAAATCATCCCTTTATCGACCGGCTGGCTGGTCTTGCATGAAACCATGGCGAGATTGCCATCGCTGACCGGTACAATACTGGTCACCATCCGCACCGGATGGGTCACTTCCGTAATGGCATACGCCTTGCCGCGGGGGCAGGTATTGCCGGTCACGGATACAACTTCGCCTTTTTCCATCACAACATGGAGGTTGCAGCCCATTGGGCAGTTAATGCAGATCAAATCCCGTTCCATCTTAAGCTGCCTCCGTTTCTACCAGGATTTCTTTTGTCTCTGGAGTGATCCATTCTTTGCGCAGGACAATGTCTTCCATTTCTCCTGGCGCCATGATCATGCGCTTCTTGTGAATTTTGCGCTCGCCATCCACATACACATTGACAAATCCGCCTTTCAAAACGTTGCCGACCCGGAAACGGACGATTGTGTTTTCATCCATGCGGTTGGGATCCACTTTGAAAGGAACCGTATAGCGCACCAGACCGCCGGTCTTGATGTCGATTTCGTGTTCAGATTCCGGAATGCCTTCCAGGACATATCTGGCTGCCACTTCACCGGCTTTTGCAGCTTCCTGGCTGACAAAGTCTACCAGGTCATGAACATGCAGCACGTTTCCGCAGGCAAAGATGCCAGGAACGTTTGTTTCCAGCGATTCATTGACCACCGGCCCATTGGTGATGCGGGAAATCTCCACATCGGCTTCTTTGGACAGCTCGTTTTCCGGAATCAGGCCGCAGGAAAGCAGCAGAGTATCGCATGGGTACTCGATTTCGGTTCCCGGAATCGGCTTGCGGTTTTCATCCACTTCGGCTATCGTTACGGATTCAACGCGTTCCCTGCCTTTGATATTTGTAACGGTGTGGGAAAGCTTCAGCGGAATATCATAGTCATCCAGGCACTGGACAATGTTCCGCTTCAAGCCGCCTGAATAAGGCATCAGTTCGGCGACGACATGGACCTTGGCGCCTTCCAGGGTCATGCGTCTGGCCATGATCAGGCCAATATCACCCGAGCCCAGGATAACCACTTCCCTGCCGGGCATCTCACCATCAATATTGGTCAGCTTCTGAGCCGTTCCGGCGGAATAAATACCCGCGGGACGGGTGCCGGGAATACTCAAGGCCCCTCGCGGACGTTCCCGGCAGCCCATGGCCAGGACAATTGCATCCGCGTTGATTGTCTGCAGCCCGTCTTCGCTGCTGACATACGTCACATTTTTATCCTTGTCGACATCCAGCACCATGCTGTTAAGACGATAAGGGATCTCCAGTTCATTGACCTGGTCAATAAAGCGGGAAGCATATTCCGGTCCGGTCAGTTCTTCTTTAAAGGTATGCAGGCCAAAGCCATTGTGGATGCACTGGTTGAGGATCCCGCCCAGCTGGCTGTCGCGCTCCAGAATGAGGATATCGTCCAGGCCGGCTTTCTTCGCGGCGGCTGCAGCGGCCAGGCCTGCCGGGCCGCCTCCAATGATGACAAGCTGCTTATGGTTTTCCATTATTGAATGTCCTCCTTGTTGCGTCCCGTAATGATCTTGCTGCCTTTGGTGGATTTGGTGACTTCATCGAATGGGATGTTGAGCGTTTCCGAAATGATTTCCATCGTTCTTGGCGAGCAGAATCCCGACTGACAGCGTCCCATGCCGGCTCTCACCCGGCGTTTCACGCCATCCAGGCTCCGGGCGGGAATTGAGCGGGAGCAGGCATCCTTGATGGAGCCTTCCGTTACTTTTTCACACCGGCATACCATCTGACCATAAGCCGGATCCTGTTCGATCAGGGCTTTCCATTCTTCCCGGGAAAGATCATTCACATTCACAAAACCGCGGCGTTCGGGCTTGTAGTTTTCATTAGGACCAGGATGCAGCTTGCTGATGATGATTTCAGCAACCATTTCCCCGATCGCCGGGGCACTGGTCAGACCCGGGGATTCAATTCCGGCTGCGTCAATAAAGTCATCGGCATTTTCCCCGATAATGAAATCGCCGCCTTCCGGCACGGCCCGCAAGCCGGCAAACGAGGTGATCACCTGGTTGAAAGGCAGATGATCAATGGTCATCGAAGCTTTTTCACGGACTTGCGCCAGGCCTTCGGCTGTCGTATTGATGTCCTCTTTGGTTTCGGTAAAATCAGCGGTTGGACCGATCATCAAGTTGCCATGTGCGGTTGGAGTTATGAGTACACCTTTTCCGGCGGCTGTTGGCTGCTGGAAAAGGACATGGCTGGCCATCTTGCCGGCATCCTTGTCAAACAGAAAATATTCTCCGCGCCGGGGACGGATATGGATTTTTTCTTCGCACACCATATTGTGCAGATCATCAGCTTCAAGCCCTGCTGCATTGACGAAGAGTTTCGTTTCAAATTCGCCATTGACCAGCCAGCCGGTTTCGGTTTTTTCGATTGTTTCGACAGGTGTGTTGAAGAAGAATTCAACACCGTTGTCCGCTGCATTTTCAGCCATGGAAATCGCCAGAGTAAAAGGATCAACCACGCCAGCCGTGGGCGCATACAGGGCACAAACGGCCTGGTCGCTCAGTTCCGGTTCCATTTCGTGAAGTTCTTCTTTTTCGACGATGCGAAGTCCTGGTACATGATTGCTCAGCCCGCGCTGGTAAAGCTCTTCAAGTGCCGGACGGTGTTCTTCATCAAAACAGATGACCAGGGAGCCGGTATTGTTAAAATCAAAATTCAGAACATCAGCCATTTCATGAATCATTTCATTGCCGCGCACATTCAGTCTGGCTTTCAGGGTACCGGGCATGGCATCGTACCCGGCATGGACAATACCGGAATTGGCTTTGGTTGTTCCCTCGGAAATGTCTTCTTCTTTTTCCAGCAGGGCCACCTTTAAATCCAGTCTGGCCAGCTGCCACGCAATGGCTGCGCCTGTTACGCCGCCGCCGGCAATCAGAACATCAAATTTTTCCATGAATGGAATTCTCCTCTCACATGATTTAGATAAACGAACGATAAAAAATGGTTTGAAACTGATCCTTTTGCGAACAGAAAGAGTCCAGCCTGACGCTTCCGGGCAGCAGCCTGGAAGATGGCAGATCTTGAAAGCACGTGCCAATGAAGAATTTACAAGTGCAGATCTGTAAAACACAGCCATAACGGGCTGGTTTGAGCTTTTGCCTGAAATCCGAATAAAACCAATAGACTGACTTTGCCTCAGGCCCCTGGGAATGCAGGCTTTGAAAAACAGGAGTGCTTCTGTGGATACAAGGATCAGGAAAGGCAGCAAATGTTTCTGCCCGGACCTTTTAAAAGATTTCAGATGCAGGGTCCCGGCTTCATCTGGCAGAAAGGGCTTGCTGCTTCGTTGCTGTTATATATGGAAGGCTTTTCAAAGTCTGCCTGTATGCCTCAGACATTGGACAAAATGTGTCTGAGGCATGGCAGTCTGTACAAGCGACAGGCGAAACCGGTCGCTTATTCCAGATCTTCCGGCTTGAATTCGCGGCAGGCTTTCACGGCTTCTTTCCAGTTGCGGTAGCGCCTGTCCATTTCATCTTTGGAACGCTCTGGCTTGAAGGCCTGGCCAAGCTCGATTTTCAGATCGTCCTTGTTCCAGAAATCAACTGCCAGGCCGGCCAGGAAAGCAGCTCCCAGGGCAGTCAGTTCATTGACTTTGAAGCGGTCAACTTCCACCTGACAAAGATCGGACTGGAACTGGAGCAGGAAGTCGTTGGCTGCAGCACCGCCATCGACTTTCAGCACCTGAATCGGCACGCCGGCATCGGCTTCCATGGCGTTGAGAACTTCTCTGGCCTGGTAAGCCATGCTTTCGATACCTGCCCGGATCAGCTGGTCGTGGTTCGTTCCCAATGTCAGGCCGACAACAGCGGCTTTGGCCTTGTCATCCCAATACGGAGCCGCCAGGCCTACGAAGGCCGGAATAATGTAAACTCCGCCGGTCGTTCCGGCACGGATGGCCATTTCGGCTGTATCGCCGACTTTTTCAAACAGGTTCAGCTCGTCACGCATCCACTTCATGATGGATCCGGAGACAAAGATCGAGCCTTCCAGGGCGTAAATGACTTCATCGCCAATCTGCCAGGCAATCGTGGAAAGCAGGCCGTTATTGGAACGGACGATGTCTTTGCCTGTGTTCATCAGCAGGAATCCGCCGGTCCCGTACGTGTTTTTGGCCATGCCTTTTTCCAGGCAGAGCTGACCAAACAAGGCTGCCTGCTGGTCTCCGACAACCGAAGCGATCGGCACTTCGCAGCCAAAGAAATGGTAAGGAGCGGTCGTGCCATACACCTGGGAAGTGGGCACGATTCTTGGAAGCAGCTGTTCCGGAATCTTGAAGGCCTTGAGCAGATCTTTATCCCATGCCACTTCAGCGATATTGCATAGCAGAGTCCGGCTGGCGTTGGAAGCATCCGTAATATGCTGTTCGCCGCCCGTCAGTTTCCAGACAAGCCAGGAGTCCATATTGCCAAACATCAGGCTGCCGTTTTCGGCTTTTTCGCGGACACCCGGTACATTTTCCAGGATCCAGACAATCTTGGATGCCGAGAAATAAGGGTCAATGCGCAGCCCGGTTTTTTCACGGATCATGTCTTCCAGACCTTCTTTTTTCCAGCGGTCGCAAATATCGGAAGTCTGTCGGGACTGCCAGACGATCGCTTTGTATACGGGCAAGCCGGTTTTCTTATCCCAGATGACCGTTGTTTCACGCTGGTTGGAAATGCCGATCGCTTTGACTTGTTCGGGCGCAATGCCGCTCTTATTGAGGACATCCGCCATGACAGCCAGTGTATCCAGCCAGATCTGGGTCGCATCCTGCTCAACCCATCCGGGTTTTGGATAGTCTACGCCTCCTTCTTTCTGGGAAACGGCTTTGATCTGACAATCATGATCAAAAAGGATGGCTCTTGTCGAAGTGGTTCCGTGGTCAATTGCAAGCTTGATAGACTACCAAGCTCAGTTAATGGCTTATCACGCACAAATAGCGCCAGTA
>OFFM01000640.1_pt1 | contig 25557 bp, 22 predicted proteins | sample 1521401 | NCBI WGS metagenome assembly OFFM01 (sample SAMEA3504118, study PRJEB24116) | mouse gut metagenome | biome: mouse gut; feature: mouse-associated habitat; material: faeces | place: Denmark | collected 2011
TCACGCCGGCATTGTCCACATGAATGCCGCCGTTGTAGAGCGTGCGGTCAATCGAGGCGTAGAGGTCAACATCGGTATAAGTGTGTCCGCGGTATGTGACACGCGGCAGCGTCACCTCTACCGTGCCCTGCGGATTGCGGCGTGGGGCAAGCGCGAGGTCGAAGTTGGCGTTGAGTTCTATGTCGCCTACCTGTTCGAGCGCATGACGTGTGCCGCTGAACAGAGTGGCTCCGCTGAATCCCATAGTGGAGGCGTTGCCACGCAGGGTGGTGGTTCCTGCCGGTGTGCGGCTGAAATCAATGTCGATATCCATATTGCCCGGAGCGGATTCAAAGCGGGCCTGAAGCACTCCTTTACGGGGTGTGCCGTTGAAGTCGGCATCAAGGTTGACGCCGCCAAGATTGGTGAGCAGCTGGCGTGGGAGCGATTGCAGCGTGGTGAATCGTCCGGCAATGTCTGGAATCACCCCTGCGGCGGCGGTCAGATGCAGCTTGTCGATATCCAGCTCAGGCACGGCATCTTTCACGCCGAGCCCTGCCACACGGCTGTTGCCTGCTGAGAGGCTGAAGCGGTCGGAACGCTCCGTGAGGTTGAGGCTGCGGATATGTATGTCATGCAGCGAGCCGGAGAGCGAGGCGCTTATCCCTACGTTCATGTCGAGACCGTCAAGCGCCGGTAGCAGTGGCACAAAATCGGATGTCGACAGGCGGCTGCCGTCAGTGATGGCAAGGTCGATATTCATTGAGGGGAGCTCACGCCCAAGCGCCTGAAGGCTGCTGTAGGTCAGGTCAAGGTCGCTGAAGCGCAGGCGCGACTCAGGCATAAGCAGAGCCAGTGACTTGACTGACGCTGAGGTGGCTCCGATATGAAATAGCCCGCTCAGACTCTTTATCTCTAATCCTGAAGATTCGAGCATGGCTATGCGGCGGAGATCAATGGTGAAGTCATCGTTGGCCATACGCGGGAGCTGCATGTCGGCTCTGAGATCGGTCAGATGGATATGGTCGGGGTTGAAGCGTCCCGGAGTAACCGGGCGGTCAAGCACATCGTAGGACGCAGCCGAACGGCGTATGACCACCGTGTTGACCCTGAAGTCAAACCGCGTCGGCGGCTTGTTGCTGTCCTTTGGCTTGAGAGCGTCAATGATGGGCTGGATGTTGAGCGGTGCTCCCGCCGTAGGACGGCTTATACGGGCATCGAGTCCTATCAGCTCGGCGTAATTGACCACGATACGGCTCCGAAGCAGGTCGTACAGATTGATGCCGGCGCCGATGCGGTCGGCAGTCAGGATGGTGTCCGACGCGCTGCCGGTGATATTGACATCGTGGAGTGTTACGCGGTTGAACGGAGTGATGGATATGCGGTCAATGTCAACGTTGACCCCCATCAGCCGGGTGAGCTCCGATTCAGTGCGGTGGCAGATGCTGCGCTGCACCGAAGGAAGCGACAGCAGGATATACAGCGTGACCGGTACCGTCACCGCGAGTGACAGCACGCACAAGGCGCCCGTCCTCATAAATGAGCGATATGGATGTGCCGTCGAATTTCATCTCGCCCACAATTGTGACCTCCTCGCCGGGCACAGCCTCACGCACACGGCGCACGAAATCATCGACCTCACCGATGCTGTAGGTGTTGCCGAGAGAGAGCATCGGATATATGTGCCGTACCTGCTCGAACCCTTTGGTAAGGTCGCTACCCACACGGTGGGTCGGTGAGAGAGGATCGTCAAACTCCTTCCACTCCTTCTCGAGAGCCTCAAGCTCCTTCATCATGCGGTCAAACTCCCTGTCGCTGATTTCAGGAGCTGAGAGCACATAGTAATTATAATTATGTCGTTCAAGATCCCTGCGGAGTGATTCAATCCGTTCGCGCGCTTCGTTGGCTTCCATTCGCTATCTGTTTCTGATGGTGTTTCTGCAAATTTACCCCACTTTTCTCAGCCACATGCGCTTGTTAACACTATTTAAACATTGTAAAGCAGTTAATTTTGTGAATAAACTGCAATAGTTCCGTAACAACACCGTAACTTTGCAACTCAAACGAAATTCTCCTCTCAGCTACACAGATGCTTCGTATATTATCACTAATTTTTGCCTTTGCATCAGCACTGGCAGCTTGCACAGGGACATCCAACTCAGATTCCACTGCCAATACCGCGTCGTCGTCACGGCGCGACACCATACGTTTTAACGCCGACACAGCATACGCATACGTTCGCGATCAGGTGGCGTTCGGTCCCCGCATACCCGGCACAGACTCCCATCGCCGCTGCGCCGAGTGGATCGTTGGCACGCTCGCAGATCATGGTGTAGATACAATCATCACCCAGAACGCACTGCTCTCAGCCTTCAACGGCGATCAGCTCCCATCGACAAACATCATGGCGATGATCAACCCCGAAGCCACCTCACGCGTGCTTCTCGCCGCACATTACGACACCCGCCCCTGGGCTGACAACTCCCAAAGAAAAGAGGATCATGGCACCCCGGTACTCGGAGCCAACGATGGTGGCAGCGGTGTTGCCGTGCTTCTGGAGATAGCTCGCGCCCTAAAAGACAAGCGCCCGGAGATAGGTGTCGACCTGCTTTTTGTCGACGCTGAGGATTACGGCACAAACGAAGGGTGGGGACTCAACGAGGAGACCTGGTGCCTGGGCACACAATACTGGGCTGAGAACAACCCTTACACCGACGCCAACCGTCCGCGCTACGGCATAGTCCTCGACATGGTGGGGGGCACCGGAGCACGTTTCCACCGCGAGTATTTCTCCAACGCCAACGCCCATGGAGTCGTGGACAAAGTCTGGGGACAGGCAGCACGCGACGGGCTCTCTCACATATTCATAAACGAAGTCGGCGGATCACTCGTCGACGACCATATCTTCATCAACCGCGCAGGAATACCATGCATCGACATAGTGGAATGCAACAACCCGCACACAGGCTCATTCCCACCGACATGGCACACCACACACGACGACATGGCTGCGATCGACGCCACATCACTTCGTGCCGTAGGGCAGACCGTGCTGAACGTTATCGTTAACGAGCGCCCCTGAGACACACCGACAGCCGACGCCTCTCAGGAAAGCGTCGGCTGTTAGCAATCAATCTATTCTATAGCGCATAAGATAGTATGTTTCCTCCTCCCCGGTCGACTTCGTTATAGCGTAGAGATTACCGTCAACTATGCAGAATTGCCCTGTAATCGCCTGCTGAGGCTTGAAGATCTTTAGCGGCACGCCGTCCCAATCTGTCTTGACCAACAGCTGGCTTTCGGCTTCATCTTTCTGATTAGGGAATTTAGCACGCAGCAGATAGCACGCATCAGCAGTCACGGCACCCGACACATAGCCCATGTATGGATTGTTGGAATCCAACAGATCTGACGTTGCCGAAACCTCATCGAATCTGTCCTGAGAGAGGCTCATCTTTTTCAGAAGCTTACCTGAGAAATCATAGATGGAGTACTCATCAAAAAAGTAATGCGGCACTATTATGCGGTCGTGCTCCCGGTTGGCATAAGTATGACAGCTGAGATAGTAGCCCAGACGTCCGCCAATCTTTTCCCGGAAGTTGTCATCAACATTGATCTCGAACGGCACAGACGTGAGATGCATCTGAGAGTCATCGTATATGTAAAACATACAGTCGCCGATATTTTTGGCGGCAACAGTAAAACCCTTGAGCATGTTTATGTCAGATGAGAAACCGATATATTCGGGGAGTCTCTGTTTCGTCAATTGCCGTCGGTCGACATCGATATAAATATGTGAGTTATCGCTCACGTCTATCATCTGCAAAAGCGTGTCGCTGCTACACAGCGACACGAAGAAATTAGGATTAAGCACATCTTCCGGACCTTGCCCGGAGCGCCCGGTTGCCCACTTCTGCTGAAGCGTCTCCTTATCATATATCTCAATCTGATACTCTGACATCACTGTATGGATCACGATATCATCTCCGTAAACGCCCACACCGACAGGATATGCATCAGCAAAGACCAACAACGTGTCTGCCTTATCATCCAGAATCTCCCTTGGCACTTTATCGAACACTGAGGAGACTTGATCTTCCGCCAGCCCCGCCATCGACTCATCACCCCGATGCGCACAGGAAATCATCGAGGAAACAAACAAAAGAACTAATAACCGGTTGATATACTTCATAATTTTTCTGTTAGATCATATAGGAAATTGTATTACCCACGCGATTGGATCTATTGCATACCTGTGGATGCCCTATACGCATCAAGTATTCCGGAAGCATCGAATGCCACAAGCGTATCCTCCTCCGCATCGATCGCATACAACATTCCACTCTTGGGATCGATATCAAACGACAACGCTCTTATGGGCAAGACAGCCTTGAACACCGGCACGCCATCCCACGTGAAGAAATGCATCTCACTATTTCTCGCCTCGTATCCCGACTGATCCATTACGGAGCCGCTGTACAACGCGCCGAAACCGAAGTCAAATGCCGTCACAGACTCATAAGTCTCTTTTCGGGCGACATTCCATTGTGATTCCACAAAAGCCACATCATCAAGATCCTCACCCACACAGATCGTCATGGCAGAACTTCCGTCCGTGTCATAAACGTTGAGTTGATTCAGGTAAAGCATGGCTTCGACACACCGTTTCCCGTCAGGACGGCAACGCGTCACTTTCGCCAGAATATTCAAGTCTGACGATGGCTCCACTTTTGTGTTCTCTGTTAACTTGGTCATCTCCGGCTCCCAAAGGGAATCCTGAGTCAGGACATGTCTGTGCAGATAGGTGAAACTCTCATCGGGGACTTGCATCAGCACACTGTCACGCCCAATCGCGATAACATCCCAAACGGTATTATTCATCCTTTCAGAATTGAAGACTTGTTCAAGACTGTCCTTGCCCGTCGCTATGAACTTTGAGACATTGAAGCGCGACAGCTTGCCACGGTTTTTATCACAAACGTATGCTACCAAAGAATTACCCTCGGTGCGGTAAGCCGCGGCGGCGCATTTGGGTGTGAACACAAACTCATTCGGACCACCCCCGACTGACAGACATGTGCCGTATTTCCTTTTCGCGTCAGTCGACAGAACCGTCCAGTACTTATCATGCGACAGAATCAGCAAGCTATCAATCAGACGCACTGAACGCAGACCTATTTCATCACAATTGAAATCGTCTATCAGGCTTAATTCAGCCGACTGTGGGAAAGCAGCTACATATTTTACTTCTCCCATCGCCATTTTATCACCCCGATGCGCACAGGAGATCATCGAGGAAACAAACAAAAGAACTAATAACCGGTTGATATACTTCATGAGTTTTCTGTTGTTGCATTTGTTTCCAAAATTACAAAAATAACCGCTCCAACCAAAATTCACCAACTATAAAGTAGAAAATAGATCCTCAATCAGTTCTACTTCCATGCCAAATATGATATACGGTTTGTGTTGGAGGGCTGGCGGAAAATTTGCGAAGATAGGGATTATTAGTTAAATTTGTGGCATGGTAGCCGGCGTCCTCTTACAGGATGCCACGGCACAAGTATCCGTACAGCTACCGTCTACACTAACAAAACCGCAATTATTCATCTGATTATGAAGAGAATCATCTTCGCAATATTCATCCTTGCCGGTATCTTGACCCCGACACTCACCACCGCACAGGTGGCTGTGACCGGCATGAATACCTACTTCCCCTACCCGAGCGCGCCGGACTCCATACCTACACCGCAGGGAAAGGCGGATTACGTGATGGAGCATTTCTGGGACTACTGCGACCTGAAAAAAGCGTTTTCATCACGTCAGAAAATGGCTGGGGCTTTCGAGGACTTCATGTCATTCTCAACAATAGGATCGGCGCGGAAAGTACACCGCTCCATCGGCAAGTTCCTGCGCGCGCTCGAAAAGCAGCCTGACGATCTGCTTTTCATAGCCCGTAAAGCTGAGGAACTCGTACATTCCGACACGTCGCGCATCTACAGCGACGAGCTGTACATACCTTTCGCACTCGCTGTGGCACGCAACAAGAAGATCGACAAGAACGTCCGCTCGGCATTTGAGCGACAGGCACGCATCCTCACCGCAACCCAGCCCGGGATGCCGGCACCGGTATTCAACTACACTGATTTCAATGGGGGTAACGGCACTTTTATGCCGGACACTACCGCCGAACTGACTGTGATGTTTTTCAACGACCCGGATTGCATAGATTGCACGCTCGCCCGTGCGCGTCTGAACGCCGACATCCGCACTACAGAATATATAAAGGACGGCATACTGCGCATTGTAGCCGTGACGCCCGGCGAAGCTGATGACCGCTGGCGCAACATGGCATCGTCATATCCTTCGGAATGGCAGGTTCTCGCTGCTCCCGATGTCGATGACATCTACGACATCCGAACAACCCCCGCTTTCTACGTGTTCGACAAAAAAGGTGATATCGTACTCAAGAACATCGACATAGAGCAGGTGCTTCGCCTGATGTCACTGCTCTGACGCACACCCCCCAAAACAAAAGCACACGAAACCGGCAGAAAAAAAGATGAAACCACTCGGAAATTTACTATCGCACATGTTCGTGCGGTGCACCGGATATACTTACTCCAACATGGCGCGGCTCTTCCTGCGTCTGTTTGTCGGAGTGATGTTCATGCAGTTCGGCATACGCCAGCTGATGGAATTCCATATCTTATCGACCGTATATCCCACGGTTCTCGGAATGGAGCCGTCAACCGGTCTCGCGATCATGATAGCCATTGAGATAATATGCTCACTCATGATCATGGTAGGATTCCTGACACGCATAGCGGTGATACCGCCGATCGCAACCATGGTCGCAGCCGTATGTTTTGCCATGCAGGGAAATCTGCCGCAGGGAGGGGTATATTGCCTTGACAACGCAACGCAGCCTTACCTGCCGATGATGTTCATCGGTATCTACCTGTTCATCCTGCTTGCAGGACCCGGCAAAATATCACTTGACTATTTCATATCCATCTTTCTCATCTCCCGCCACGGCAAAAACGAGAGCGAGGAGCTTGAGGAGGTATGAAATCCAGTATATAATCAGCACAAATGGTTGACACCCTGAACACAACACCATGAAAGTCGCGGCATTGATATCGGGAGGAGTTGACAGTGCGGTAGCCGTGCACCGTCTGTTGGAACGCGGCGACGACCCGCACCTGTTCTACATCCGCATAGGACTCGACAATGGCGAGGGGGACTGCTCTGCGGAGGAGGATATAGAGATGTGCACATGCATAGCCCGCCGCTACAACCTTCCGTTCGACGTTGTGTCGCTGCATCAGGAGTATTGGGACAACGTGATGGAATACGCCCTGCGCACAGTCCGCGCCGGACTCACCCCCAACCCCGACCTGATGTGCAACCGCATGATCAAATTCGGTTTCTTCGAGGATCGCTGGGGACACGAATTCGACAAGACAGCCACAGGACACTACGCCACCACAATCACAACCGACGACGGTCTCGTATATCTCGGTACCGCCCCCGATCCGGTCAAGGACCAGACTGATTTCCTCGCACGCATATCTTACCGCCAGCTGTCGCATCTGACATTCCCTATTGGTGACCTGCCCAAATCACGCGTACGCGAGATCGCGATAGAAACCGCCATGCCTAACGCCTACCGTCGCGACAGCCAGGGCATCTGTTTCCTCGGAAAAATAAACTACAACGACTTCATACGCCGCCATCTCGGCGAGCGTCCGGGACCGATAGTGGAGATAGAGACAGGACGGAAGCTCGGCGAGCACCGCGGATTCTGGTTCCACACCATCGGACAGCGCAAAGGACTCGGACTCAGCGGCGGCCCATGGTACGTGGTGGGCAAACAGGTGGACGACAATGTAGTGTATGTCAGCAACGGTTATGACACCGAATTGCAGTACGGCAGGACGCTGCATCTGACCGAGATGCACTGGATCACCCGCGATCCCTGGGAGGATAATTGCTCAGGCGTAGAGATAGCGTTCAAAAACAGGCACAGCCCGGAATTCCTCTCCGGCACACTGACACGTCTGCCCGACGGCGACTATGTGATTGACAGCCGCGAGAAAGTGCAGGGCATAGCTCCGGGGCAGTTTGCCGTAATATATTCACCCGACTGCCGAATCTGCTACGGAAGTGCGATAATAACCGGACGGAGCGTCCGTACATCCGGAACCAAACCTTAAACACTGACATGAATCCTGACCAATCATCCGACCGTTCCGACCGCGTGCGCCTGCGCGTGCTCGGCATATCGTACTCACAGATACAGAACGGAGCCTACGCGCTGATACTTGAGCAGATTGACGGACTATACCGCATCCCGGTGGTGATAGGAGCCGCCGAAGCACAGTCGATAGCCCTGCGTATGGAGAGCATCACGCCGCCGCGCCCGATGACACACGATCTGTTCGTGAGCTTCGCCCATGCATTCGGCGTGAAACTCCGCGAAGTGTTCATATATAAGTTTGAGGACGGGATTTTCTCATCAGAACTCACATTCAGCGATGGTGACCGCACAATAGTCATCGACTCTCGCACAAGCGATGCGATAGCTATAGCCATGCGCACCAACGCACCCATATACACAACACGCGCCATAATGCTCGAGACCGGATTCGAACTTGAGATACAGGAACCGGAAGAAAACACTCCCGATGACCGGCACACAACTGAAGAACCGGCGGAAAACGATGAGCCACGCCTCGAGAACTACGCCATCGAGGAGCTGCAGCGCACCCTCGACAAGTACATTGCCGAGGAGCGCTATGAGGAAGCGGCGAAAGTAAGCGAGATCCTGAGGCGCAAACGCGGACAATAACAGCGCAACAACGACCAAGCAACCAATCATCACAAGAGAAACAATATATGCGAGACAAAACAAACCAAAGCCTCAAGACACGCCTCTCGGTGCTCAACTTCCTGGAGTTTGCCGTCTGGGGTTCCTATCTTGTCTGCCTGGGGCAATATCTCGGACCGCACGGACTCGGAGCCGACATAGCCTGGTTTTACTCCATGCAAGGCATCGTATCGGTGTTCATGCCCGCGATAATGGGTATCGTAGCCGACAAATGGATCCCCGCGCAGCGTCTGCTCGGGATATGCCACATACTCGCCGCCCTGTTCATGGGCGCGGCATGGTGGTACGGTGCCACACATCCCGTGCTCGAGTTCGCGCCATTCTTCACGCTATACTCCCTTAGCGTAGCATTCTACATGCCTACGATTGCCCTCAACAATTCCGTATCATTCAAGGTGATGAAAGCGGCAGGGATGGATACCGTCGTCGCATTCCCCCCCATACGAACGCTCGGCACTGTCGGCTTCATCGCAGCAATGTGGTTTGTCAACTCCGCATACTTCCACGACGGAACGTTCGAATTCACACTCAGCGAGAGTAATCCTTTCGCCGAGTACCGTTTCCAGTACACGGAGATGCAGCTTTTCACCTGCGCTGTACTCGGAGTGATACTCGGACTATTCAGTTTCACACTACCCCACTGCGCCCTGTCGCGCGGAGGCGAACGCAAGAGCGTGGCACAGATGCTCGGACTCGATGCTTTCCGTCTGTTTGCCGACCGGCGCATGTGCATATTCTTCATATTCTCGATGCTTCTCGGCGTCGCTCTCCAGATCACCAACGGATTTGCCACAACATTCATCTCGAGCTTCAAGGGGGTGGCGGAATATGCCGGCACGTTCGGAGCCAACAACTCGACGTTACTCACCTCACTCTCACAGATCTCGGAAGCGCTCTGCATACTCATGATCCCCTTTTTCCTGAAACGCTTCGGCATCAAGCGCGTCATGCTCATAGCCATGGGCGCATGGGTGCTCCGTTTCGGGCTGTTCGGTTTCGGTGACCCCGGAAGCGGTCTGTGGATGCTCATCGCCTCCATGATCGTCTACGGCGTAGCATTTGACTTCTTCAACGTCTCAGGCGCACTGTTTGTAGACCAGGAGACCGACGAACGCGTAAAATCATCGGCTCAGGGACTGTTCATGCTAATGACCAACGGCATCGGAGCATCAGTAGGTACAATACTTGCCGGAATGGTAGTGAACCACTACTGCTCATGGCAGGTGGTCGGCAACGGATCCTACATGCTCGGCGACTGGAGCACACCGTGGCTGATATTCGCAGGCTACTCGCTTGTGGTCTGCATCGCATTCGCGGTATGCTTCCGCTACAAACATACCAATCCATCGGCAGGGGAGGTTGAGAAAGCCCGTGCCGAGACTGTCGAGATAGAGTGATATGATACAGTTCTACGCACCCGACATAGCCACCGATCCCGTACTGCCCGAGAGCGAGTCGCAGCACTGCGCACGCGTGCTGCGCATGCGCGCCGGCGATGAACTTATAGCCATCGATGGAAAAGGGAACCGCTACCGCTGCCGCATCCTGGATCCGCACCAGCGTCACACTATGGTCGAGACGCTTGAGGTTATCCCGTTAGAACGCCCCTGGCGGCACGGTATAACAATAGCCGTAGCCCCGACAAAGAACCTCGACCGCATGGAATGGCTCGTGGAGAAACTGACCGAAGTGGGAGTCGACCGGATAATTCCGGTACTCTGCCAGCGATCGGAACGCCGCGAACTCAAGATAGAGCGGCTGCAGAAAATAGCGGTGTCGGCTATGAAGCAATCCCTGAAAGCCACGTTGCCGGAGATACTGCCACTAACCCCTCTCGCAAAAGCGGTGGAATCCATAAAAGCTCCACAGCGTCTAATAGCCTACTGCGACCCAACAATTCCACGGCATGATCTCGCCGAGATATTCCGAGCCAACGTTGACAGCGCAATGCTGATAGGTCCGGAGGGGGACTTCACGCCGACAGAAATCGAAGCGACATTAGGCAACGGATGGACGCCCGTGACACTCGGCAATGTGCGCCTACGCACCGAAACCGCCGCGCTCGACTCCTGCATAGCCATGCACACACTTCACTCCGCAGCACAATGCTGCCGCCTGACCAACCCGAAACAATGAAATCAATCACCCCATCGTCAAATTTCTTCCTGCTCGCCGGTCCATGCGTGATCGAAGGCGAACAGATGGCTATGGATATAGCCGGACATATAACGGAAATAACCCGACGTCTCGACATTCCATACATATTCAAGGGATCATACCGCAAGGCGAACCGTTCGCGCATAGACTCATTCACCGGGATCGGCGACGAGCGCGCACTGGAGATACTGCGCAAGGTAGGAAAAGAGTACTCCATTCCTACCGTAACCGATATCCATTCGGCGGAGGAAGCCGCTGTAGCCGCCAAATATGTAGATGTGCTGCAGATACCCGCATTCCTGTGCCGCCAGACCGACCTTCTCGTCGCCGCCGCCCGCACCGGTGCCGACATCAACATCAAGAAAGGGCAGTTTCTCTCACCTGAAGCCATGAGTTTTGCGGTGCAGAAAGTGCGCGATGCAGGCAATCCCAACGTAGCAGTCACCGAGCGTGGCGTGACTTTCGGATACCAGGATCTCGTGGTAGATTTCAGAGGAATACCGACAATGCGCACGTTCGGGTGTCCGGTGATACTCGATGTGACCCACTCGCTGCAGCAACCCAACCAGACGGCAGGCGTGACCGGCGGACGTCCGGACATGATCGAGACCATAGCACGCGCAGGAATCGTCACCGGCGCCGACGGCATATTCCTCGAGACGCATCCGGAGCCGTCGCGCGCCAAGAGCGACGGAGCCAACATGCTGCAGCTCGACAAGCTCGAAGGACTCCTCGAACGCCTCACAGCCTTGCGCGCCACAGTCAACAGCTTCGGGGAATAAATCAACGCACATAGTACAATCACTTTTACAATACACCAAACAGATGAAACATCTCACACTCCTCATCGCCGCCGCGGCGGTGGTCAGCGGATGCTCCGGATCGGGATCCGGCAAACCGCAGCTCTCCGAAAACACAACCATCGATGTCGCCGGCGCCCTCGCTGCGACCGAGGATCTCAAAGTCAGCGATCTCGGCTCGAAAATACACTACATTCCCTTGGAGACCAATGACTCATCTCTGATAGGCGACCGCATGGCTGTCAAGGCAGAGAAAGACCTGATAATCTTCTATCCCTCCATTAATTTCGGCAACGCTACAAATCCGCTTCCCGCATTCTCCATCAACGACGGAACTTTCAAGGGGCTGATCGGTCATTCGGGACAGGATCCTGAGGCATTCCGCTATCCCACCCCATGTATAAGCTCCGACGGCAATAACGTTTACTTCATCAACCCCAACTGGGCAATCGCAGGTTACAATGCCGACGGGATGTTTGACAAGATCTACGACACCCCCGCGAGACTTGCGCTCGGATATGTCAACGACAAAACCGTAGGAGCGATAGAGAAAGCCGGAGCCGGACAACGCTCACGCAAGATATACACATTCCAACTCGGCGACACGATCGCCGATACCACCCTGCTCCTGCAATCTATCCCGACAATGCCGATGCCGTCAAACGACAAGATCAACATGGTGACGGTACGTCTCGTGACCACCGCATTCCCAAATGCCTACCAGACCGTAGGCAACATGGAATTCAACACCACCGATGGGATCATACGCATGATCACAACACCCGACTACCTCTACCGTATAAATGACGATGTGCATTACGCATCGCTGCTGTGCGACACCATATACAACATCGACAGCAACGCCGACCCCACACCTGCCTACATCTTCAATATGGGCGAGGGTCATGTACCCATGGCTGAACAGATCTCTCACAACTATACATCATCAGACCACCTGCTTTCCGGCATCATAGAGACACCGACACTCATACTGTTCGGCATCACTTCCGGCATGTTCCTTAAAGATGAGGAGAAAGTGAATCTCGGAGTATTCGACAAGCGCACAGGCACAACCCGAATGCTTCCTGCCGGCAAGAACTTCACCGACGACCTCTCAGGCACCCCACTCCCCTTCAACCCCGTCACAGCAACCTCCGACGGCAAACTAATCGGACTGCTCACACTGGAAGATATGGACAAATGGCGTGAGGAGAATCCCGACGCCAAGATTCCCGCATGGATGGACGCTCTCGATGAGGATGCAAATCCTGTGCTCGTGGTAATCGAGCCTTAAAAACATAAAGGTCTACTCACAGAAGCGGTGTGTCACCTGAATCCTGACACACCGCTTTTTTGTATCCGCACGCAAGGGGGGGGACAAGCCACCCCCCGGAGATTGATCAGTTTTCCGCCCGAAATAGGGCAGAACAAACCATCGCTGATTATAAGCACATTAGCAAGCAGGCGCAAAAAAAGTGCATTTTTTTCATCACTTTTTTGTCAGAAAACTTGCACGGAATGAAAAAGCGTCGTAACTTTGCAGCGCAAAACAACGGAAACACCGTCAATTGCAACTCGGAATAGAGTTTCCGGTGTGGTAGTTCAGCTGGTTAGAATACCTGCCTGTCACGCAGGGGGTCGCGGGTTCGAGTCCCGTCCATACCGCAGAGGAGAGAGGAGAATGAGTAATTTTTAAGACTTCGGTCTTAATGTTACTCATTCTTTTTTTTTATGCGCAGCTGCAGAACCGCCACGGCAAACCGCACTTGACAGCGCTCCTCCATGGCTATCACACGCATTTTTAGTAACTTTGCACCCGCAAACAGGCTATTGCAGCCTTTCATACAATAAAAACACTCACACTGATGCGATTCTTAACACATTCAGCGTCACGCCCGCTGCTCGCGGCGGTCATGCTCCTCATGACTTCGGCTGCCGCGCGGGCAATTCAGATCCCCGACAGTCTATTCCGCTACTCAGCCGAAGTATCGGCAAGTTTCAGCACAGGCGCACACACACCCTTCTGGCTCGTAAACAACCGCTTCGGGCTATCATCCATAGAGAAAAACAGCGGATATGTCCGTGCAGGACTCTTCCATGACGCCGAGCGCCGCAAGGACAAGCGTTTCAGCTGGGGCGCAGGTGTGGATCTCGCCGCCGCATGGAATTTCAACTCCCCTTTCATTGTGCAGCAATTGTACGCCGATCTACGCTACCGATGCCTCGAACTGAGCGTCGGGAGCAAAGAGAGAAGTGGTGGTTTTGAAAACCCACGCCTGTCGAGCGGCAATCTGCTCTTCTCAACCAACGCACGCCCCATACCGCAGGCACGCCTCGCCATACCCGACTATGAACCGCTGAAATTCACCAACAGCTGGGTATCGGTAAAAGGATATGTAGCCTATGGAATGTTCACCGACGACAAATGGCAACGCGACTGGGCGCGTCCCGGATCAAAACGGACCGAAGATGTGCTTTTCCACGCCAAAGGAGGACATCTGAAATTCGGCGACACCGCCCGGTTCCCACTCACATTCGAAGCCGGCATGGAGATGGGAGCACAGTTCGGTGGCAAATCATACGTCGGCAACAAGGTCATCGACATGCCTTCCAAACTGAAGGACTGGATAAAAGTATTCATCCCATCATCGGGCGACAGCGACACCCCCACCGGGGAGCAGACCAACATATACGGCAACCACACGGGCGACTGGAACTTCCGCCTCAGCTGGCTCCCCCGCGATGCCGACTGGGGAGCATCGCTCTACTACGACCATTTCTTCGAAGATCATTCCATGATGTTCTTCGACTACGAATGGCACGACATGCTTCTCGGACTCGAGGTGAAACTCCCGTCTAACCCCGCAGTAGCCACTGTGGTCTACGAATACCTTTACTCCAAGGATCAGGGAAGTCCCGTCTACTGGGATCACACCGAACTGATCCCCGAGCAGGTGAGCGGACGCGATGACTATTACAACCACGGCATATACACCGGTTGGCAGCACTGGGGCATGGGCATAGGCAACCCGCTGCTCATATCACCTGTCTACAACAAAGACAACGTGCTCAGCTTCCGCCACAACCGCATAAAGGGTCATCATCTCGGACTTGAGGGGCGCCCGCTCAGCTGGCTTTCATACCGCCTGTTGCTGAGCTACACACGTAGCTGGGGCTCATACAATACCCCGACCCCCGACGTGGCTCACAATTTCAACACCCTGCTCGAGACCACATTCAGCCCATCACGCCTGAAAGGGTGGAGCGCGACACTATCACTCGCTTCCGACGGCGGAGCCATGCTCGGTCCCAGCTTCGGAACTATGTTATCAATCAGAAAAACCGGATGGCTATGACCAACATGATAAACAGACGGCATACAGTGCTCACCATCATTGCAGCAGCACTGATCCTACTCGCAACCACACTGACCGGATGCCGCAAGGGGAGCATAAACGGCGACCTCGACGGTATGTGGCAGATACTTACAATTGAGAATCTTGCCGACGGCACTACCGAAGATATCAAGGACTCGCAGCTGTACTACTGTCTCTACCTCCATACTGCTAACCTCACAAAAAGAGGTGGCGTAATGTTTACCGCCAACATGACATACGAAGGTGACAAGCTGACACTCGACTTCCCCACCGCAAGGCCCGGAGCACTCACGGAGTGGGGAATAAAGGGGACATCAGTCACATTCACCATAGAACATCTGACCGGTTCCGACCTGGTAATGTGCTCTTCCGACCACCGGTTGACATTCAGAAAATACTGATCCGGAGCCCTACAATATATAGGGTGGTCATTGCTTTATTATTGAATATCAAAACATTATTCCACCAAGGCAATAATCGCGCACCATAAAGTCTTATGGATTTGCGTCATGCCAAGGCAAAAAGAATAAAAATCAAGAAAACATTTGCAATCTTAATCTTTATGTATTAATTTTGCGAACTATCCTCACCGTTAAGCCATAAAGCCAACGCAGGATTATCACTACCATATCTAAGATTACCCCATGATTATCAGTCTGCGCCTATCTCAGAACTGCACGGAAGCCATCGAAGGATGTGCTGCCGCACTGCCGGTTTCGGAGTCGGCGTGGCGAATGCGTCGCCGCGGATATGCCGGAGCGCACCGACTGTCGAAGAAAAAACACACCTGCCCATGACCTCCTGGATTATCAATTCTGTGCTTGCCATGCTGCTGAGTACCCTGTTCGCCGGGATACTCATACCGCAGATTCTGCTGGTTTCATTCCGGCGAAAATTGTTCGACGAGCCTGATGAGCGCAAGATACACCGTGGAGCCGTGCCCCGCCTCGGCGGCATAGCGTTCACCCCCGTGATATGTTTCTCGGTGTCACTTCTGCTGGGCATATCTTTTCTGCTTGGAGACACCGAGATCGAATACCTGATGCGAGCCAACGCGCGCGCCGTCTCATTCGGATTCTGCGCCCTGCTCATGCTGTATCTCACCGGCATGGCTGACGACCTCATAGGCGTGCGCTACCGTGCAAAGTTTGTAGTGCAGATATTCTGCGCCGTGCTTCTTGTCGGCGGAGGGCTCTGTATATCCGACCTCCACGGACTTCTCGGACTCACCTACATCTCACCCTGGTTCGGCATTCCGCTGACTGTTCTGATCGTGGTGTATGTCATAAACGCCATAAACCTGATAGACGGCATCGACGGACTCTGCTCCGGACTGTCGAGCGCTGCGTTCATAATCTACGGCACAGCATTCCTCATGCTCGATAAGCCGGTCTACGCCATGCTCTCGTTCGCATCGCTCGGGGTACTGATACAGTTCTTCTATTACAACGTGTTCGGCAACCCGAACCGCGGTAAGAAGATCTTCATGGGCGATACCGGAAGCCTGACCATCGGACTGCTGCTCGTGTTCCTCGGTCTTACCCTTCTGCACTACGCTCCCGAGAGCGTTCCTCTCTTCCACACTAATCCGCTCATCTTCGCGGTATCGCCGCTGCTAATACCCTGCTTCGATGTTGTGCGCGTGTTCATGCGCCGCATCCGCAGCCACGGGAATCCGTTCCTCCCCGACAAAACCCATATCCATCATAAACTCCTCAAACTCGGCTTGCCGCAACGCGTGGCTATGGTTATCATCGTCATATCAGCGGTAGTGTTCAGCTGCATAAACATCGCCGTATCGCGCTATATCAATGTCAACCTGCTGCTGCTCATCGACATCGTCATCTGGACAGTGGTCAACCTTTGGCTGACACGCCGCATAGCGATACGCGAAAGCCGCAACCAGTCAAACAACAATTAAGATAATTCACAACGCATTCCACTAACACTGGCATGAATATTACAATAAAGGGAATATTACGTCGGTCGCTCGTCATTGCATCGCTGCTCATAGCGATGACCGCAGCGGCAAAGATGACCGACCAACAGGTGATTGAATATATCAAGCGGCAAAGCGCAGTAGGAAAGACCGAGCAACAGATCGGCAAGGAGCTGCTCGCCAAAGGCGTCACACCCGAACAGGTGGAGCGCCTTCGTTCGCAATATGAAAAGGAATATGACGCCGACGGCAAGGAGATTAAGAAAAAGATCTCGCAGTCCGGTCCGGGTCAGAAACTTGAGGGCACACGCGCATCACGTCTGCGTCAGGCACAGGAGCCGACCGACGACGATGTGAACCGCATGAACTCGGTGTTCGACATCATGAACCCCGACTCACTCATGCAGCTTACCGACACCGTGGCTAAAAAGAAAATATTCGGTCACGATGTGTTCACCAACAAGACCATAACCTTTGAGCCTAACGAGAACATGGCGACTCCCGCCGATTACCGTCTCGGCCCCGGCGATGAGGTGATCATCGATATCTGGGGTGCCAGCGAGGATCAGATACGTGAAGTGATTTCGCCGGAAGGCAGCATCTTTGTCGAACAGATCGGTCCGGTGCATCTCAACGGTCTTACCATTGATCAGGCAAACGACCGTGTGCGCCAGATTTTCGCATCGAAATATGCCGGTGTGGCAGATCAGGAGACTGACGTCAACCTGACACTCGGTCAGGTGCGTTCCATATTGGTTAATATCATGGGCGAGGTCACAATACCGGGATCTTACCGCCTTTCGCCGTTCTCAACTGTGTTCAACGCTCTCTACCGCGCGGGCGGTATCAACGAGATCGGCACAATGCGTGATATCTCTGTGATCCGCAACGGACGCTCGATAATGAATGTCGATATTTACGATTACCTGTTCGGAGGAAAGACATCAAACAACATACGCCTACAGGAAGGCGACGTGATCATCGTTCCCCCTTACGACGAGCTTGTAAATGTGGAGGGAAGTGTGAAGCGCCCGATGTACTACGAGATGCGCAACGGCGAGACCCTTGCCAAACTTCTGCAGTACACCGGAGGATTTGCCGGCGACGCATACACCGAGATGGTGACAGTCAACCGCACCTCTGGAAATGAAAACGAGATTTTCAACGTGACAAGCCCGCAATTCGCTTCTTACATCCTCAAGGATGGCGACATTGTGAACGTCGGCGGCGTTACCGACCGCTTCGCCAACCGCGTTGAGCTTCGCGGATCCGTGATGCGCCCCGGCATGTATGCGCTCGGCGACGGCACATCGACACTGCGCGAGGTACTCAGACAGGCTGAGGGACTCACCGAGGACGCGTTCCGTGACCGTGCGATAATCTACCGCGAGGGTGAGGACATGATGCTCACCGCCAAGGGCGTGGATCTCGACGATATCCTCGCCGGCCGTATTCCTGACATAAAACTACAGCGCAACGACATAATCGTCATATCCAGCGTGCGCGAACTTGAGGATCAGGGCGAAGTTACCATCAACGGCATGGTAACAAATCCGGGCGACTATCCTTTTGCCGAAGGTCTTACCGTAGAAGACCTCATAGTAATGTCCGGAGGACTCCTCCAGGGAGCATCAACCGCACGTGTCGACGTAAGCCGCCGCATCATAGACCCGACCAGCCTCAAACCGACAAACCAGACAGCACAGACATTCTCATTCGCGCTCAAGGACGGGCTGACACTCAAGGGTGATCCGGAATTCCGTCTCAAGCCTTACGACATCGTGCAGGTGCGCCAGTCGCCCGGCTATCAGACACAAAGACTCATAAATGTCACCGGTGAGGTGCTCTTTAGCGGTGAGTATGCCCTGCAGCGCAAAAACGAGCGACTGTCAGACATCATCAACCGTGCCGGTGGTGTGACGGACGGAGCTTATATCAAGGGGGCACGTCTCATGCGACAGATGAGCGATGAGGAGATCACCGCACGCGACGAATCCATTCGCCTCGCCATGACAAATTCCGAGGACTCCATATCACTCGACCAGCTTTCGCTCGCGACATCCTACAGTGTAGGTATTGACCTGGAGAAAGCACTCCAGCAGCCTGGAAGCTACTACGATCTCGTGCTCCGCGAGGGTGACGAGTTGATCGTACCGGAAAATGTCTCGACAGTAAAGATTTCGGGCGACGTGATGTTCCCCAACGTAGTCGGATATGTGCCGGGCAAGAAACTCGGATATTACATTGATCAGGCAGGCGGATACGGTGAGCGCGCCCGAAAGAGCAAGGCTTTCATAGTATATATGAACGGAAGTGTCGCGCGTGCGAAGCGCAGCAGCAACATAGAACCCGGATGCCAGATCGTGGTTCCATCCAAGCCGCGTACCGGCGGCACAAACTGGGCACAGGTGCTCGGCTACATCTCATCGTTCGCTTCACTCGGCACGATGGCTGCGACAATCTATTCAATCTTCAAAAACTAAGTTAGCATATCATATACCGTTATGGCTGACAACAGACACCACAACGAAAAGCCCGCAGAGACCAACGACGATCTGCAGCAGCACGCCGACGAAGAGCAGGAGATCGATCTCCTCGAACTCGCCGGCAAGCTATGGGCAGGACGCCGGACGCTCATAAAGTGGGCGATAATAGGCGCTGTAGCCGGGCTGATAATAGCATTCTCGATTCCCCGCGAATACACCGCCACCATAAAACTGGCTCCGGAAGCTGGTGAGAAAACGATGTCGGGCAATCTCGGCGCACTTGCAGCCATGGCTGGTATAAATGCCGGTGGCAGCACCGGCAAGGATGCCGTGAGCCCGCAGCTATACCCCGACATAGTTTCGTCGCTCCCGTTCACTGTCGAGATGTTCGACGTCAAGGTCACAAACATTGAGGGCGACGAGACAAAAACCGTGAGCGAATACCTCACTCAGGATATATCTTCCCCTTGGTGGAGCTATATAACGTCGCTCCCGGGACGCATCATCGGAGGCATATTCTCATTATTCCGTGGCAGCGACGATGACGCTACAGAGCAGAAAGTCGACCTGTTCCATCTAACCCCGCAGGAGAACGCCATAGCGGGCGCACTCGCGGGACGCGTGGATGTGGATGTCGACGGAAAGACCTCGATCATATCCATCAACGTCACCATGCAGGATCCTATGGTCGCTGCTATGCTCGCCGACACTGTGGCAGAGCGTCTTAAAGACTATGTGACTGACTACCGCACGAACAAAGCGCGCGCCGACATGGAATATGCCCAGAAACTCTGTGACGAAGCGCGCGATGACTATTACCGCGCACAGCAGCGCTATGCCGCCTATTCCGATAAGAATAAAGGCATTATCCTTCAGTCGGCACGCACCGAAGAAGAGCGTTTGCAGAACGAGATGTCGCTTGCCTTCAACCTGTACAACTCGACAGCGCAGCAGCTACAGGTAGCGAAAGCCAAGGTGCAGGAGATCACACCGGTCTACACCGTACTACAACCCTCCACAGTACCGTTGGCACCATCAAAACCTTCAAAGGCGCTGATACTCGTGGGATGCGTGTTTCTCGCCGTAGTCGCCGCCGCCGCATGGATACTGTTCGGACGCGACCTCACCACCGCGCTTCGTGGAGCGGTAAGCAACGCTGACAGCACGGATACAAAAACAAAAGAGTGAACTGCGACAACCGATGACCTGGATCCGCCCGGCGCTTCTTCTTATCGTACTGTTCGCTGTCGGAACCGCTTCCGCGCAGCACCGCACGCGCATTGCCCGCCCACTCAAGAAGATCCACACCGACACTATCGCCATACCCGACGACATGGTATTCTTCACCGAAGAAGAATATACCGATGACACCGAAGGAGGCGCGAAGGAGTCAGAGATCAAAGAGAAAAAGGACAAGAAGAAAAAACGCAACGACGCCAGCCGCAAGTCCGACAAAAAGAACAAAGCGAAAGCACCTGACGCAGGGGAACTGCGCCGCCTGGAGATCCTTGGCGATGTAGAGCTTGACGTCGAGACAATGTACAGTTTTGTGTGTACGCGCAACCCTGATTTTCCGCGCGAGATCGCCGAGGCTTTCCACCGCATCGGCAAGCGCTACGGCGTGCGTGGCGACATAGCTCTCTGCCAATCCATATTGGAGACAGGATGGTTCATGTTCACCGGCGGTACAGCCGTAACTCTTAGCCAGAACAATTTCTGCGGACTCGGAGTGACGCGCCTCGGACTGAAAGGGCATAGCTTCAAGACTATCGACGAGGGGGTGACGGCACAGATACAGCATCTATACGCCTACGCGTGCAAAAAATCGCTCCCTAAGGGGGAGAAACTGATCGACCCGCGGTTTTCGCGCGTGACGCGCGGCGTAGCCCCGCGATGGCACGACCTGAACAACAGATGGGCGGCAAACAACCACTATGCCGACCGAATACTCGCGCTCTACCTCCAGATGCGTGACCACACACCCGACTGAAAATAACTTACTGAAAGATGAGAACTGAAGAAGAACTCAACGGCGTGACGCTCCTCGGCGACACCGCCGTGAAATACCCTACCGACTACGCCCCGCAGATCCTCGAGGCTTTCCCCAACAAACATGCCGGCAGCGACTATCTCGTGACACTCCTCTGCCCCGAGTTCACCACACTCTGTCCCAAGACAGGGCAACCCGATTTCGCCCGACTGCTTATCAACTACATACCGAACCGTATGATGGTCGAGAGCAAGAGCCTGAAACTGTACCTTTTCAGCTTCCGTAACCACGGCGACTTCCATGAGGATTGCATCAACATAATCCGCGACGACCTCGTACGACTCATGAAGCCACGCTATCTGGAGGTAAAAGGGATATTCACCCCGCGCGGAGGCATCTCAATCCATCCGTTCGCACAGTATGCCGATGAAGCCCACCAGGAACTCGCCCGCCAACGGATGCTTGCGGCATTCCGCAACGACCTGTGATCCGGCTATGAAGCACGCATTACTCATATATTCCGGTGGCATGGACTCAACCACCATGCTACACGAGTTCCGGCAAGAGATCGCCCTTGCCGTCAACTTCAGCTATGGCGCCAACCACAACGCCCAAGAAGCTCGCTGCGCCAGGGAACAGTGCGCGGCGCTCGGCATCGAGCTCATAGAGATCGATCTCGCATTCATGGGGAGATACTTCAACAGCGCTCTCCTCAGCGGTGCCGACGCAATCCCTACCGGCGAATACGATGCCGACAATATGGCTGCAACTGTCGTACCGTTCCGCAACGGCATAATGCTGTCGATAGCCGCAGGACTTGCCGAGAGCCGGAACCTCGACACCGTTATGATAGCCAATCACTCCGGCGACCATCACATCTACCCTGACTGCCGTCCGGAGTTCATCAGCGCCATACAGGAAGCCATCAGCGCAGGAAGCGGAGGCAAAGTGCGCCTCAGCGCTCCTTACACCTCACTGAACAAAACAGAGATCGCACGCCACGGATTGCGGCTTGGCGTAGACTACTCCCGCACATATTCATGCTACAAGGGTACCGACACCCCCTGCGGCGAATGCGCCACCTGCCGCGAACGGGAGGAGGCTCTGCGCGAGGCAGCTCTATCGATATGGGGAAAATAATGTTATAGAACTACCGCAACCTACAATACGCATACAAAGGCGGTGTGTCATGATTCGCTCTTGACACACCGCCGATTGTTTTTTCAGAAGCTAAAGCCTGGATGCCTTTATCGTATCAGTTACCTACGATCACGAGGATCGGGTTGGCATCCTCTTCAAGGGCTGCGATCTCCGCAGGAATCTTTGCCTCAGGATTCTCCTCGGTATATTTCGCCACATCATCCATGGTGATCACACCAACAAGACTTCCGTCGGGTAATGCTGCGAGAGGATAGAACGGCATGAAGCCGGCGAGATCGTCGACAAAACCCTTGGCTCCGTCGCCGGCACGTGTCGCACCGGTATTCTTATCGTATATGCCTACGAAAGTACGGTTGCCTTCAGATCCGAGCCAGCCGCGGCTTGCACCGAAGATCATACGGTCGTTGGTCTCCACGATGTCAGACACGAACAATGTGTTTGAGCGCAGACCCTTCTGCTCGGCGATAAGCTCAGCTGTTATGTGGTCATCACCGCAGTCAAAAACGTAAGCGACCTCAGCCGATGCAGGAGTGATGGCATAAATGGTATCTGAAAGCAGCTCACGGTGATGCACAGTCTGCCCGACGCGCCATACTGTTCTCAAATATCCCTGACGGTAGGTGATATTACCACCCTCGTCATATTCACGGTAAACATTTTTGGCGTTGCGCATCACTCCATCGACCCTGCTTATGCTGACGTTGCTGTAGTACCATCCCTTTGTAGCGTCCTTCGGATACGGGATGATCTCCACAGTGTCGACAGTAAAGGTATTGAACCCCTCGGAATAGATGGAGAAACAACGCGGGCTATCCTTGCCGACAAGACCGTCCTCAACGGCGATAAACATCGTGTCGACAGCAACCGTCACACCTGGCATACCTATCATACCGGCACGGCAGGTCTTACCCAGATACTGTCCATCGATAGAATAGTGCTGCATACCGTTGCTTGCCGCAAAATAAGCCGACTTATTGTCGGGAGCGATTACGCATTCCGACGACCGGTAAGCCTCCGGATCCTGACCGTAGTGTCCCACTCCGCTTATGAATTTGCCGTCAAGTCCGAATGACAGGCATGCCTCAGCTTCCAGACCGCCATTGTTGACATTCGAGATAAGCACCGCACCATCGGCAGGAGTAAGCACCCAGCTGTCGCCTACGAGGGAGGAGTCAGTTGTTTCGAGCGGCACATATCTGATGGTTTTGCCGAGATCCGACACTTTCATTTCCACCGGATTTGCCACAGCCTGCGCGATGTCGATCACGTTCTTCCCCTTGCTGTCACCCCCGGTCGTACAGGAAGCGACAACAAGAGCAGACAGCGCAACGGCACACGACGCTATTGTCTTGTTTTGTCTCATATAATCATATTTAATTGTTAATGGTTGCAAAAATAGAAAAAAAACATTTCACCAAACGGAAACCTAAGAAATGTGCATAAAAAAAATCAAAGGCGGGTGTGACATAACCGACGCACCCGCCCGATTTTATTCTTGAAGCCCGTTTTTTGAAGCCTGTATGTTTCTACATTCAGTCACCGACGATCACGAGTATAGGATTGGCATCCTCTTCAAGTTCTGCAATCTCAGCCGGAACCTTTGCGTCAGGATTCTCCTCCAGATATTTGTCGATATCATCCATGGTTATCAGACCTACAAGACGTCCGTCGGGTAAAGCGGTTATAGGATAGAACGAAATGAAGCCCGTGAGGTCGTCGACAAAGCCCTTGTATCCGTCGCCGGCACGTGTCTCACCGGTTTTCTTATCGTAGATGCCCACATAAGGCGTATGATCTGCACGTATCCATCCGCGGCTTGCTGCGAATACGATACGGTCGGAAGTCTCTACGATATCCGTAACGAAGAGCGAGCTTGACGGCATCTCCTCCTGCTTTTCAAGAAGCTGCTGGGTCAAACGTCCTTCGCCGCAATCAAAGATATAGGCGATTTCAGCCGAAGTCGGGGTGATTGCAAAGACGGTATCGTTGAGCACGCCACGGTGATGAACCGCTTCTTTCCCGACACGCCATACAGACTCAAGATTCCGTCCACCCTGATAGGTAACGGAATTGCCCTCACGGTATTCCTGATAACTCGTGCGTCCGTTACGCATGATCCCCTTAGGGTTATAGATACGGAGTTCATTGTACATGACCGGTCCCCCATCCTGATCACTCGGATAGGGTATTACATCCGTTGTATCGACAACCGTGCTGTTGAATCCTTCAGCGTAGATGGAGAAGACGCGGGGACCGTACTTGCCTACGCGGGAGTTACGGACAGCGATAAACATCGTGTCGACAGCCACAGAAACTCCAGGATAACCGATGAAGCCATCACGAGGAGACTTTCCGAGATAACTGCCATCGAATGCATAGTGCTGCATATTTTGACCAAAGAAGTATGCCGACTTGTAGTCAGGCGCCATGATAGGCAGGGGATACCAGTAGGATTCCGGATCCTGCCCGAGGTGACCCACACGGGCTATGAACTTGCCGTCAGTGCCGAAAGAGAGACAGGAGATCTCGCCGCCTCCGAACTCCGAGCCTACATTTGCTACAAGGAATGCGCCGTCACCTGCCACAAGAACGAACTTGTCGGACACCAGCGAGGAATCCGTTGTTTCCAATGGCACGTATTTGATGGTCTTGCCGAGATCCGAAACTTTCAGATCCTGAGCCTGCGCTACGGCACCAGCGACGTCGATCACGCCTGACGCCTTCTCGCTGCTTTCTGAAGAGCAGGAAGCGGCTGCAAGCGCCAATACGGCGGCT
>OFFM01000642.1_pt1 | contig 25547 bp, 20 predicted proteins | sample 1521401 | NCBI WGS metagenome assembly OFFM01 (sample SAMEA3504118, study PRJEB24116) | mouse gut metagenome | biome: mouse gut; feature: mouse-associated habitat; material: faeces | place: Denmark | collected 2011
CGGCGGCTTTTGTATTGATAGACGGGATGTTTTACTTGCCCATGCGGTCGGCGAGGTCGTGAGCCTTGTCGGCGAGGTTGTCGAGGAGGTCTCCTGCCTTGTCAACGATATTTCCGGTAGCGTCTTTCACTTTGTCAACCACGCCCGAAGCCTTTTCTTTGGCTTGATTGAGAGCCGAGTCGGGGTCATTCTGCTGGTCGGCGATTTTCTGACGTACGGAGTCGATTGCTTCCTGAGCCTTTTCTTTTGCCTGAGCTGCTTTTTCGCTCAGTTTTTCTTTTGCAGCCTCCACTTGATCCTGTGCGGCCACGTTGGCTGCCGCTGCGCTCACCTGAGCAGCTTCTTTCGATACTTCGGCAGCGATGTCTGCCTGTTGCTGTTTGGTATTCATAATAATAGTAGTTTAGTTTTTTGATTTTTCATATTCATTGTGATATTCCTCAAGTATATCACGTACTTTCTCACCTATTGTCACGTAAGCCTCGCGGTTGAGGTTGGCCTCAGATGTGCGGATTGACCAGTCAGGGCCGTCGAATCCCGAGCCATTGAGCACGACGATGTGTTTCTCCACGGCCAGACGCATTGTCACGTCGAGAGGATCGTGGGTGTCGCGCAGCCATTGTGCGAAATCGTCGCCATAGAACTTCTTGGCCCATACCATCATGTCGATTTCCGAGTAGTAGCCCACGCGCAAGGGGTCGGGCAGGACGGTGAAGCCCATATTCTCCCACAGTGCCTGCAGGCGGTCGTGGATCATGGCCTGCATTTTACGTTTGTAAACGTCGTCGGGGTCGAGGATACATTTGAGAGCGAAGAGGCTCATCTGTATCTGCTGAGGTGTGGAGAGGCCGGCAGTGTGGTTGAGGGCGACATCGCGGCTGTCGGCTACGAGTCGGTCGATGAATTTGAGCTTGCTCACATCGAGTGTCAGCGAGCCGTATCGGCGCTCCAGATCTGCGCGTTTGTCGGCCGGGAGGGCGGCGATCATCTTATCCATGATATTGTCCTGATGAGCAGCGATGACTGCAAGACGCCATCCGGTGGCTCCGAAATATTTCGAGAACGAGTAGACGCAGAGAGTGTTCTGAGGCAATGTATAGAGCAGCGACTCAAAGTCGGTGGCGAAAGTGCCGTAGACATCGTCGGTGATCACTATCAGGTTAGGATTGTCTTTCTTTACGATATCGACGAATCTCTCAAGATCGTGGTCGCTCAGACGGTAGCTCGGCGGGTTCGACGGGTTGATGAGGCATACCAGTTTGACGGCCGGGTCGCGGAGCTTGTCGAGCTCCGAGTCGGGATATTGCCAATAGTGGTAGCCGTCGGCCTCTACCTTGTTTGCGCTCACCGTGACGACATCGAAATTGAAGCGGTCGAGCTCCGGAATCTCGATATACGGGGTGAAGAGCGGTGCCATAAGGGCTATCTTGTCACCCTTGTTTACAAGGTGGTTGGCCTGCAGCGAATCGAATACGTAGCACATTGCCGCCGTACCGCCCTCGGTGGCGAAGAGGTCGTAATCCTTGCCTCCTTTGGGGTCGCGTTTGCCCATTTCCTGCGCCATGTAGGGGCGAATGGCCTCTTCCGTATATTTGAGTATACGCGGCGGAGTGGGGTAGTGGTCGCCTATGAATCCGTCAACCCACTCGAGGACAAGCTCGTCGCGGTCGGCTTTGAGCTCTTCGGTCATATAGCGGTATGATTTGTTGAGCAGCTTGCCGCCCTCGCTCTCGTTGTTGTCGGCGAGGAACTTCTCGAAGCGGTCTGCAATACCGTCTTTCGTTGGGCAACCGGCAATGCCGGGGGCTTCGTAATGTACGCGGCGGCACTCGGCCAAGGCAAATTGTCCGAGTATCAGAAAAGCCTCGCGGGCGTCAGAGCAAATCCAGTTGGGGTTGCCTCGGCCGGCGTTGAGATATGTGGCACTTGAAGTGCGGGTGTCGTCCTGCGCCAGCTTGATGAGTTCATTCTTTATTTCAAAAGGGCTCATCTGGCTGAGTTTTTTCTCATATTCGCGGCTCAGGGGGTTGTTGGTCGTATCCATAGTAGAAGTTATTTAATCTATTTAGTAAAACCATTAATGCGGTGCTATTGTTCGGCAGAGGTACTTGTGGCCGATAAATAGCGCTTAGGGGCGGTTTTGATTTGGAGTTTTGAAAAAATTGTTGTAATTTCGGCATGTTAAAGCATGAAATACATATACCTTATATAATGGACTCTAAACTCATGAATCACGCAGCCGACAATATCCGTATTCTCGCTGCCTCGATGGTCGAAAAGGCCAAATCCGGTCATCCCGGCGGCGCTATGGGTGGTGCCGACTTCGTAAATGTTCTTTATTCGTCGTTCCTCGTAACCGATCCCGACGATCCTACATGGTTTGCCCGCGACCGTTTCTTCCTTGATCCGGGCCACATGTCGCCCATGCTCTATTCCGCGCTTGCCCTCACAGGCAAATATACTCCCGAAGAACTGTCGCAGTTCCGCCAGTGGGGTTCGGTGACTCCCGGTCACCCCGAGCTCGACCCCATGCGTGGCGTTGAGAATACTTCCGGCCCTCTTGGCCAAGGCCATACCATGGCTGTTGGCTGCGCTATTGCCGAGCGTTTCCTCGAAGCACGTTTCGGCGGAGTGGTAAGCCACAAGACCTACGCTTTCATCAGCGATGGCGGTATTCAGGAAGAGATTTCGCAGGGTGCCGGACGTATTGCCGGTTTCCTCGGCCTCTCTAACCTCATCATGTTCTACGACTGCAACAAGGTGCAGCTCTCCACTATGGTCGACGCCGTAGACACCGAAGACTACGCAGCCAAATACCGCGCATGGCATTGGAATGTGATTGAAATCGACGGCAACAACCCCGCCGAAATCGCCGACGCACTCGTCAAGGCTCAGGCCGAAGAGGAGCGCCCCACCATCATCATCGGCCATACCACTATGGGCAAAGGCGCAGTCAAAGCCGACGGAGCCAATTTCGAGGGCCAGTGCTCTACCCACGGTCAGCCCCTGAGCAAGAGCGGTGCCGACTATGCAGCCACTGTCAAGAACCTCGGCGGCGACCCCGAGAATCCTTTCGTTATCTTCGACGATGTCAAGGAGCTTTATGCCCGCCGCGCCGAAGACCTCCGCAAGATTGTCGCTGCCCGCCGCGCCGACTTCGCTGCTTGGGCTCAGGCATATCCTGAAAAAGCTGCCGAACTCAAAGGCTACCTCGAAGGCGTTCTCCCCGAGATCGACTACACAGCCATCATGCACAAAGCCAACACTTCAACACGTCAGGCTTCGGCCGATGTGCTCAGCGTTCTCGCCGAGAAAGTTGGCAACATGATCATATCTTCTGCCGACCTTGCCAACAGCGACAAGACCGACGGCTTCCTCAAGAAGACCCACGCTTTCGCCAAAGGCGACTTCACCGGCGCATTCCTTCAGGCCGGCGTGAGCGAGCTCACCATGGCTTGTATCATGAACGGTATCGCTCTCCACGGCGGCGTATGGTGCGGTTGTGGCACATTCTTCGTATTCTCTGACTATATGAAGCCCGCCGTGCGCATGGCAGCCCTTATGGAGCAGCCGGTGAAATATATCTGGACGCACGACGCCTTCCGTGTAGGCGAAGACGGCCCCACTCACGAGCCTATCGAGCAGGAAGCCCAGATCCGTCTTATGGAGATGATCAACAACTTCGCCGGCAAGCAGGCTATGCTCGTCCTTCGTCCGGCCGACGCTGCCGAGACCTCGGTTGCATATCAGATGGCGATGGAAAACCGTCATGCCCCCACAGCACTCATCCTCTCGCGTCAGGACATCAACGACCTTCCCGCACCCGCCGGAGAGACACGTGCCGAGGCTGCCAAGGGCGCTATGCGCGGCGGCTACACAGTAGTTGCTCCCCAAGGCACTCCCGATGTTGTGCTCGTTGCCAACGGTTCTGAGGTATCGCTGCTTTGCGAGGTGGCAGTTCTTCTTGAGGCCGACGGTATCAAGGCTTCTGTTGTGTCAATGCCCTCGATCGGTCTCTTCAACCGTCAGGACGAGGCATACCGCATGTCGGTGCTTCCCGCCGGTGTGCGTCAGTTCGGCCTCACAGCAGGTCTGCCTGTCACCCTCAATATGATCAAAGGCTTCGACGGCCCCGTATTCGGCATGGAGCGCTTCGGTGCCTCTGCTCCCTACAAGGTGCTCGACGAGAAATTCGGCTTCACAGCCTCTAACATCTACGAGCAGGTTCGCGCCGCATTGGCATAAACCGCTTATAATATAGAAGGCGGGCGGTGTTTGACCACTGCCCGCCTTTTTTACCTCATATATCATGAAAACAAAGAATCTTTTTATTGCCGCTATTCTCCTGATGGGGCTTTCCGCTGAAGCTGAATCTCCGGCAAAGGATATAAGTTTCGCCCGCGGTGCAGATGTGAGCTGGGTAACGGAGATGGAGGCGCAGGGACGTAAGTTCTACACCCGCGGCCCCGGGCGCGTTGAGAAAGAGTGTATGGAGCTGCTGCGCGACGATTGCGGCGTCAATGCTATACGTCTGCGTGTGTGGGTGAATCCCAAACGGCAGTGGAATGCCATTCCTGATGTGGTCAAAAAAGCTGCGCGGGCAGATAGCCTTGGTATGCGCGTGATGATTGACTTCCATTTCTCCGACAGCTGGGCTGACCCCGGCAAGCAGGTGATCCCGGCAGCTTGGCAAAATCTCGACCTCGACGGTCTTTGCAAGGCTCTTGCCGGACATGTAGATGAGACGCTCAAAGCGCTAAAAGCAGCAGGCGTGTCGCCCGAATGGGTGCAGATTGGCAATGAAACGACACCCGGCATGTTGCTGCCCGTCGGCTCAATCGACAATCCGAAGGAACTCACGGCACTGAACAATGCCGGCTACGACGCTGTGAAGGCTGTATTTCCCGACGCCAAGGTAATAGTCCACCTCGACCAAGGCAATGATCGCCGCCGCTACGACCGTATGTTCGGCCTCCTCGAAGCCAACGGAGGTAAATACGACATGATAGGAATGTCGCTCTATCCCTATTGGGTGCAGGAGGGTGGCGACAAGCGCGGTTGGCTCGAAATCACCGAGGATTGCATTGCAAATGTAGATTATGTGACGAAGCGCTATGGCAAGCCGGTGATGATATGCGAGATTGGCGAGCACTGGAGCAAAGGCGAGCAGTGCAAAGCTATGATTGAGAAGATGATGACTGCTGATGTAGAAGGCATATTCTACTGGGAGCCCGAGGCTCCCGCGCGCTACAACGGCGGCTACCAGCTCGGCTGCTTCGAAAACGACGCCCCCACCGTCGCCCTCGACGCTTTTAAAGAGTAGACTTTTTTAAGGTCATTAAGGTCATTAATGACTTTAAAGATTAAATTAAAGTGCAAAAAAAATCCTTCAGGCCTGCGCCTGAAGGATTTTTTATAGTGCAGTTATGGCTTAGCCGTTGATGCGTACCATGGTAGCGATGAGGTCGAGCACTTTGTTAGAGTAGCCGATCTCGTTGTCGTACCAAGAAACAACTTTTACGAAGTTGTCGGTCAGGTATACACCGGCGTTTGCGTCGAAGATAGAAGTGCGGGTGTCGCCGAGGAAGTCGCTCGATACAACAGCGTCTTCGGTGTAGCCGAGTACGCCTTTGAGTTCGCCTTCTGCAGCTTCTTTCATAGCAGCGCAGATAGCTTCTTTGGTAGCGGGTTTGGCGAGGTTAACGGTGAGGTCAACTACAGATACGTCGAGGGTGGGCACACGCATCGAGATACCGGTGAGTTTGCCGTTGAGTTCGGGGATAACTTTGCCTACAGCCTTGGCAGCACCTGTAGAAGAGGGGATGATGTTGCCTGAAGCGGCACGGCCACCACGCCAGTCTTTCATAGAAGGACCGTCAACAGTCTTCTGAGTAGCGGTGGTAGAGTGTACGGTGGTCATAAGACCGTTTACAATGCCGAATTTGTCGTTGAGGACTTTGGCGATAGGAGCAAGGCAGTTGGTGGTGCAAGAAGCGTTAGAAACGAACTGTGTGCCTTTAACGTAAGTGTCGGCGTTCACACCGCAAACGAACATGGGGGTGTCGTCTTTAGAGGGAGCAGACATTACAACATATTTAGCACCGGCTTCGATGTGAGCCTGAGCTTTCTCTTTGGTGAGGAAAAGACCGGTTGACTCAACAACGTATTCAGCACCTACAGCGCCCCAGCCGATTTCTGCGGGGTTTTTGCATGCGGTTACGCGGATGTGCTTGCCGTTTACAATCAGTTCGCTTTTTTCGAGGTCGTAGTCTACGGTGCCTTCGAAGTGGCCGTGCATGGTGTCATATTTGAGCATGTAAGCCATGTAATCTACGGGGAGAAGGTCGTTGATAGCGACTACTTCGATGTCGTCACGCTTTGTTGAAGCACGGAAGACGAAGCGACCGATACGACCAAAGCCATTGATACCTATTTTAGTCATAGTTTGGTTGATTGAATATTGGGTTGTTTAATGTGTCAATGTTAAGTGCTGCGGCTATTGCCGTTTTGCAGCTGCAAAATTAATGAAAAATTTCGGTATTTCAATTTTGCAGAGCATATTTTTTTAGCCCGCTTATATTTTTTTAAGGTTGAAGCACACTGATTGTCAGCGTGCCATGGTTATGGCCACTGTATTGAGGCGGTGCTCGAGCTCTGTAGTGCTCAGGCGGGTCGACAGTTTGCCGCGGTAGGCAATCGATATGTTGCCCGTTTCCTCGCTCACCACTATGGCAAGGGCGTCGGTGGCCTGTGCTATGCCGAGGGCCGAGCGGTGGCGCAGGCCGAGCGCGCGGGGCACGTCGCTGTCGTGGCTCACAGGCAATATACAGCCTGCCGCCTCTATGCGCCCGTGGGCGATAATCATTGCGCCGTCGTGGAGCGGAGAGTTCTTGAAGAAGATGTTTTCAATCAGGCGGGTGTTGATAAGAGCGTCGATACGGTCGCCCGAGGCGGCGTAGTTGTCGAGTGGCACAGATTGCTCCACCACTATCAGTGCGCCTGTCTTGCTCTTGCTCATGCTCATGCAGGCATAGACTATGGGCATTACCCATGAGAGAGCCTCATTGTCGATTTCTTCTTTGTGGTGGTGGAATATATTGCTCAGGAAGCGCCACCGCCGCTGGCTGCCGAGCTCCACGAGGAAGCGCTTGATAGGTTCTTGGAAAAGGATCACCAAGATTATAAGGCCGATACCCATGAACTTGTCGAGTATGGAGCCTATCAGGCGCATGTCGAAAATCTCCGACGCAAGCACCCACACTACTATGAATGCAAGTACGCCGTAGAATATATTGATTGTGCCCGACTCTTTCATGAGGCGGTAGATGTAGTAGAGCAGTACTGCGAAGAGCAGTATGTCGATGGCGTCTTTAATTCCGAAGTCGAGCACGGTGTGGAGAAATATTAGAGTTGGGTTATTGTTGGCAGAAGAGCTTTTCGATGATGGTCACCGATTGGGCGGCCTCGCGCGGGTCGTGCACGCGCAGGATGGCGGCGCCGCGTTCGAGTGCGAGGGTGCCGGCGATGGCTGTTGGCGTGAGAGCGTCGGCGGCGTCGATTCCGAGCAGACGTGTGAGCATGGATTTACGCGACATTCCGGCAAGGACGGGGCGTCCGAGAATGGCGAAATCGGCAAGATGAGCCAAGAGACGGTAGTTCTGGTCAAGGGTCTTGGCGAAGCCGAAGCCGGGGTCGACGATTATGTCGGCCACGCCGAGTTCCTGCAGCTCCGCAATCTTGAACGAGAGCTCGGAGATGACGTCGGCGACCACATCGCCGTAGTCAGTCATAGTCTGCATTGTCGCCGGAGTGCCGCGCATGTGCATAAGTATGTAGGGCACGCGCAGATTTGCGACGGCATGGATCATATCCGGGTCGAGCAGTCCGCCTGACACATCGTTGATAATATCGGCACCCATCTCGCTTACGGCGGCACGTGCGACATCGGCGCGGTATGTGTCGACCGATACAGGTATCTCGGGCGCGGCTTCGCGTATCGCCGCCATTACCGGACGCAACCGCTCGATCTCCTCGGCTGCCGTGGGCACTTCTGCACCAGGACGCGTCGAGCATGCACCGACATCGATCATATCGGCACCGTCGGCTATCGCTTTAGCGACGCGTCGTGCAGCTTCGTCGGGTGTGGTGCGTGATCCTGCATAGAATGAATCAGGCGTGGCGTTGATGATCGCCATCACCTGCGGGCGACTGATTTCCGTCAGCCGCCCGCGTATGTTGATGGTGAAAGATTTGAACCGGATCATTTCTTCCAACGACCGATAAAGATATAGTTGTTGTCTTCCGGATTTATGCTCTCGCGGAACTCGCGCATGCGCGCATAATCTTCTTCGGTGGCATATTCGAGATCGGAGGGCACAGTCTCATCGATAGTGTAAGCCATGGTAGCAGGCTCTATGTTGATGATGAAATAGTCGGGTGTCTGCTGATACTGCCATCCGTTGTCATTGACAACCGGACCGATCAGGTCGAGCATGATAGATGCAGGTGCGCCGTAAAGTGTGGTGCGGTCGATCACTAAAGGCTGATTGGACGGTATGATATATGTTCCCGGCATATCTGTTGCCTCCGGTGCTCCGTAGGTGCTTACGGCGTAGAAGCGGGGGAAGCTGTAGTAGCTGTGCATGGGGGTCTTGTCGGCATAGTCCACAGTCAGCTCCGGACGGAATTTGCCGTCGACTATTGAGTAGAGAGTATCGTCAGGGCTCTCTACGTTGAACAGCGAGTAGGTGTAGTTGCCGTCGCCATTGAGACCGAGTCTGATCTCATTGCTGAAATCGGGCACGACAGTGAGATCCGGACGCGAGAATGAGGAGATCACGTTGCCGTCGAAATCCTGCTCCCAGGCAAGTACAGGTTCGTTCCCATCCTGAAAGCGGAGCGCGGTTATGTTCAGACGCCGGTTCTTAGTGTCGGCGCGGACAGAACCTTTCGGTGCGGGATAGGCGAGCGGAATGTCGCCGAGATAGTTGCCCTCGGTGTCGTAGGTCTGAATTGAGTTAGCAGAGTACGTGAGCATATATATCCGTCCGGCATCCTCATCGGCGTAGAGGTCGTAGGGAGCGATCACGAACTCGCCCGGTCCTCCACCCTTGTGTGCTATCACGCCGAGATATTTGCCATCCATGTCGAACTGCTTTATAGCATCGCCGGTGTAAATCATCAGGCGTTTTCCCGACGTCCAGATCTGACTTTCCCCTACTAGGGCATCCTCGGTGGAGTTGTCGAGTCGGATCAGGCGTATGTCGTCCATCAGATCCGATGCGCGGAGCACCACAGGATCGGGTGTGTCGGTGAGTCTCACGACAATGAGGGAGTCACCGCCGGGAAGCGCTACACGCTCCGCCACTTTCTTCATTTCGCCTGATGTGGTGACGATACCGCCGTTGTTGTCGGTCTTTCCACCTGTGCCGCACGATGTGGCGGCTAACAGCAGTCCTGTTGCGGCTGCTAAAACCTTAGAGTTCATTTTTTTTTTGCATTATTCTTTTAATTGATGGATAGTGTCGATGAGTTGGTCGCCCAGACCGATTGTGTAGCCCTGCGACACGAACACTATGCGGTTGAATGTGTCGGCTATGATGAATATCGGGCGTTCGGGCGATGTGAGGTGAAGCGCCTCGGTGATCTCCTGTGCGATTTTTCCTCCGTTGTCAATTCCGAAGCTGACGGTGGAGGGGAGTGCGGGCAGGAGCGAGGGATCGTAGCGCTGCGCGTCCTGTTCATCCTTGAAAAGCAGGATCATGGAGCGTCCCCACTTCTCGAATTCGGGATTGAGTGCGGCTATGTCGCGCAGGGCGTGGTTCGTAGGCTCATGGTTGGGTGTGAGCAGACCGATCACGTAGTAGCCGCGTCCGGTAGTGGAGAGCACCGATTTTTCTGCGCCGGTGGCGAGATCGGTATAGAGGTTTTCAGAATTGAAGTTGCCGATCACCTGTACACCCTTTTCATCCTGGCGCATCACCAGCGGGAGTGTCTGATCCGATCCGGGGGCAACAGTAAAGAATGTTGTGCGTGCAAGCACTCCGCCGTCAGCCATGCGCTGACCGGTGACGAGCAAATACTGTCCGGCATCGAGATCCGCACCGTCGCGGAAGAGCGAGCTCCAGGTGCCATCTTCGGGATATCCGAGCAGCTGCGGCTTGCCGTCTACGATCTTTGAAAGCGAGAACTGTGTATAGTACTTCGGATCGTCGATGCGTCCGGTCGGTGTGTAGCTGAACTTCATGCGTCCGAATTTCGCGGCAATCTCTCCGGTGGGGACTATGCTCTTATGATCGGGTGCGGTGAATGTTGCGTCGTGCCATGCGCCATCCTTGTCAGCCCACTGTGTCTTTCCGGTGACGGGGTCGATGCGGGCGGGAATCTGCGCGGTACGGGCGAGAGCGGTGAAGTAGATGTCGCGTGAGGCAGCATTGGTCACGCGTGCCTTGTCGACAGCCTCGGGGCTCATGCGCACATTTCCGGGATACCAGTCGGGGATGATGGTTATTGTCGATGCCACATGGTCGACGAGTTTCTGAGGATCGCCACGCCAAGCCTCAGCCTGCTGCGGTGTCACTTTAGAGGAGAGATATGAGCGGAACGGTGTGAGCGCCTCGTCGGAGATGCGCGGCGACAGCACGTAATCGTCGAGCGATGCGGGTACGGTAGCCGGTGTGAGCATGTGGTCGCGCAGTATGGCGAGGGGAACATCGCTACGGTCTTTTACCGACAGTGACTCTACGAGACGCAGCGCGCGGTCGCGGTCGGCTGCCGGAGTTGACGTAAGGAATTCCTCTATCACGGCATGGTTGCCGCGTGCATCGGTCATAACGGCGGTAACGCGTGCAGCGTCAAGTCCGAGTTTCGCGGCGAGCGCTTCCGACTGTTCGGGAGTGAAGAAAGATGCCGTATAGAGTCCGCGTATGGAGTCTTCGTACACTTTGCGCGCCTCGTTTGCTGCCACCTGTGCGTCGGTGAGCGGTACCGGCTTGTAGTTCGGTGCCGGGGGGATGATGTCGAGTTCCACAACCTCAGCGGTCTCAGGAGTGCGGTCGATCGCTACTGTAATCTCGCGGTCGCGCCCTACAGATGCCTTGGTGAAACCGAAGTTCTTGCCGTCGGTAGCCCAGATGAGCAGGTCGCCGAGACCTGTGGCGAGCGATGTCTTGCCCTGTGCGTCGGCTTTCTTGGTCACTATGGGATAGAACTCGGCGTAGTTGTAGAGGCGGAAACTTACATCGGCATCGGCTGCCGGGCGTCCGTCAGTGCCGAGCACGTTGACACGTATTGTGTCGACTGCGGCATAGTTTGTGGTTACGTTGATATCGGTGTATCCGTCGGGGCGCGAGAGCACTTCCTCCGGACCGTCATAATTGCCGAACACGCGGGTGTTCATCATCATGCCGCGCGATGCGGGGGCGTTGAACCAACCGAGGTTCAGCACCGGCTCCGGTTCGCAGGCACCGAGGAAGTACCATTTGCCATCAGCCCAAGCCTCTACCCAGGCGTGGTTGTCATCGGTATGCGCCCAGCGCGGGGTGTATATCTGGCGTGCGGGAATACCCATGGCGCGGAGTGCGGCGACTGTGAATGTCGATTCCTCGCCGCAACGTCCGATGGCTGACGATACGCTTGCCAACGGGGAGTGTGTGCGGCTGTCCGACGGCTGATAGGTCACTTTCTCATGACACCAGTGGTTGATCTCAAGAATTGCATCGGTCATCGACAGACCTTTGACGCGGTCTTTCAGCTCCTCGTAGAACGCGGGGCGGTGTGTGTCGAGCGCTTCGTTGTTTATGCGAACCGGCAGCACGAAGTGGCGCCACTCGCGGTCGGGCACTTTTGATCCCCAGGGCATCTCGCGGCGTGCGCGGAGCGCGTAGTCGACGGTCTCAAGGAAATATTCGCCTGAATTGTCAGCCATGTCGGGGAGCGGCATATAGGCGTAGAGCACTTTCAGCGCGTCGCGTTGCTCGGGTGTGAGGTTCTTGTTGTCGAAGATCCGGAAATATTCCGGGCGTGCCACGTCGGTGACACGCTTGCTGAAGTCGGCATCCACGGTCGGGGTGGCGATCTGTGCCGATGCTCCGAGGGCGGCTGCGATAGCAGCCAGTGAGAGGGTTCGTTGGAGTATGTTCATGGTTCTGATTTACTGTTCAGTTGTGTTGATGGCTTTGACGATTTCCGCCACGATCTGTGGCGATGTCACCTTGCGTGCGTATTCGTCGGTGCCGGGGGCACCCATGGCGATTCCCGGCTTACGGTAGCGCATGGGGCTGCTGATGGTGTGTCGGGCGGAGGCATGTATCTCATGCGTGCCGCTGCGCCGGAGTATCTCGGCGGCATTTTCCGGACTGACACCTCCGCCGGCAAGTATCGTCAGGCGTCCGGCTGCGCGCTCGTTGAGACTGCGTAGCAGCTCGGTGCCTTCAAGTGCCGACGGTGCCTGACCGGAGGTCAGTATGCGGTTGCAACCGAGTGATATTATCTGTTCAAGTGCCTCGAACGGGTCACGGCAGAGGTCGAAAGCGCGGTGGAAGGTGATGTTCATGCCCGCGGCAGCCTCAGCCATGCGGCGGCATGCCTCCATGTCGATGTCGCCGTCGGCTGTCAGCGCGCCGATCACCACTCCGTGAGCTCCCGCCTCGCGGGCGGCTACGATATCATCGGTCATGGCGTCGACCTCGGCGGGGGTGTAGAGGAAGTCACCGCCACGCGGACGTATGAGCACATGCACTTTCAAGCCGGGCACCATAAGCGCGCGGCGCAGGAATCCGATGGAGGGTGTCACACCTCCGTCGGCGAGTGCCGAGCAGAGCTCGACGCGACCGGCTCCACCGGCGGCGGCTGCCTCGACGCTCTCAAGATCGCCGGCGCAGACTTCGAGCAGCGGTTTGCGTGTTTCGCAGTTCATTTCTTGACAGGTGCTTCAAGTTCGATGATGTAGTCTATCGTGCCTTCCGGAATAGCCGGGAGCTTGATGCTGATGCCCCCTTCCTTGAGTTTGGTGTATTTCAGCGGCTCGCGGGTGTCGAAAGCCACGGCTTTCTTCACCTTGGCTGCGGTGGGCACTGTTATCTCGGTAGCCTTGGGGTCGAACACATGCACATAGAGTTTGTCGCCCTTGCGCGTCGATGTTCCCCAGGGCTGCTCCTTGAAATCGCCCGCCTCTGTAGCGTAGAAAGTCTCGCCATATTTGCCGAGCCACTGTCCGATAGCCTTGAAGCGCTCGAGTGCGGCTGCGGGAATCTCGCCGTTTGGCTGGGGACCTACATTGAGCAGCAGATTGGCACCCATGCCGGCTGCATTGACAAGGTAGCGTATCAGTTCGTCGACCGATTTATAGTCCTGGTCCTTGATCTTGTATCCCCACATGCCGTTCATGGTCTGACAGGTCTCGAGAGGGAGACGCGATACAGCCTGACCCGAAAGTCCTGCTGTGTTCTGTCCGGGCAGGTCGCGCTCGAATATCTGGATATCCTCGCCTGCGAAAGGCTCGATATGGTGGTTGTTGCCGATCAGCACTTTCGGCTGAAGGGAGTGGATCAGTGCATACTGTTCGGGGAGCTGCCAGTCGAAAGGCACACTGTCCTGGTCGTGATCCCAGTGGCCGTCAAACCAGATCGCGCCGATCTCGCCGTAATTGGTCAGAAGCTCCGTTAGCTGACGGTTCATGAAATCGTAATAGTGCGGCCAGTCGCGGAGCGTGGTGTCGCGACCGGTGTTGAGTCCGGTGCGTCCCGACGGATAGTCAGGGCGGGTCCAGTCGATGTGCGAGTAGTAGAGATGGAGCTTTATGCCCTGCTTGTGGCACTCATCGGCGAGCTCGCGCAGGATGTCGCGCTTGAACGGTGTGGCATCGACGATATTGTAGTCGCTCTGGTCAGTGTCCCACATAGAGAATCCGTCGTGGTGGCGTGTGGTGAATGTGATGTATTTCGCGCCGGCATCCTTTATCGCTTTCACCCATTCGGCGGCGTTGAAATCGGCGGGATAGAATCCTTTGGCAGCCTTGGCATACTCGTCGGCTGTGATATTGTCATAGTTGAGATACCACTCTCCCTGGGCGAACATGCTGTATATGCCCCAGTGGATGAATACGCCGAATCCGTTGTCGGCGAATTCCTGCTGTGCCTGCTGTCGTTCGGGAGTAGGGATATAGGTCGGTGTGTTCTCGTTGGCTGAAGCTGCCGGTATAGCCAAGATCGGCTGCCGCGGCTGCTGTAAGGAATCGTCTCATATCGTTGTGTTATTAGTTTTAAGGTGTTCTACCGTGTGGTTTATTTAAAAGAGGAACTTACCGACGGCGGTATGATTGGTCAGTAAGTTCCTCTTGGTGAGTTATGGCGTTTCCGCCTTCCTTGTCCCTGCGGGTTCAGAAGGGGAGGTCGTCGTTGGCGGGGGTTGTCGGAGCGGCGGGTGCCGGGGGCATGCCGTAGCCGGGTACGGGAGGAACATCCATTCCTACGGGTGCCGGTCCTGCGGGGGCTGCGCCTGCTTTCTCAGCCTTCCATCCGCGGATCGATGTGTACCAGCGACCCTGATACTCGCGGCTCTCGATGTCGAAGCTCAGTGTGATGTCGTCGCCTACGGAGAGGGGGAACTGGTCAGCCTTCTCGCCGAAGAAGTCGAAATGCACTTTCTTGGGGTAAGTCTCCTGTGTCTCGAGCACGTACTCGCGCTTTTTCCAAGGGTTGCCTGACGCTTTCGAAGTGCCGCTGATCTCGGGCAGAGCAAGTATGATTTTGCCTTTAATTTCCATTATGTTGTAGTTTTTTTCTATCGTTTCTGTTTAGTTTTCTGCAAAGTTAACACCGCCGCTCGGTTTTGCCAAAAAAGATTAGCGAAAAAACGTTAGGGCGGCGGTGTTTTTGACGATGTTTCTATCCGTTGTTCCTCAGCTCCGGATTATTTTCCACCGGGGGTATTGAGGCGCTTGTCCTTCTCCTCGTCGAGGAGTCCGCGCTTGCGGAGAAGGGCATCTACGCGGGGCTCGCGTCCGCGGAACTTGATGTACAGTTCCATCGGGTCGGCGCTGCCGCCTGCCTCGAGCACGTTGCGGCGGAAAGAGTCGGCGGTAGCTTTGTCGAAGATACCTTTCTCCTTGAAGAGCTCGAAGCCGTCGCAGTCGAGCACCTCAGCCCAAAGATAGGTGTAATATCCCGATGCGTAGCCGTCGCTGCCGAATATGTGGCGGAAGTAGGGCGAGCGGTAGCGGAACTGCACCTCGGAAGGCATGCCGAGTTCCTGTGCCACGTTGGCTTCGAAAGCCTCAACGTCAATGCTGTCGGCGTCGGTCACCTTACCCCACTGGAGGTCGAGCAATGCCGCTCCGACGAGCTCGGTGGAGGTGAATCCCTGGTTGTGGGTCGATGCTGCCTCCATACGCTCTATCAGCGAGTCGGGGATCACCTCGCCGGTGCGCCAATGGCGGGCGTATGTGCGGAGCAGCTCAGGCTCGAAAGCCCAGTGCTCATGTATCTGCGAGGGGAGCTCCACGAAGTCGCGGTCAACGTTGGTGCCAGCCTGGCTGCGGAGCTTCGCGCGGGTGAGCATTCCGTGGAGTCCGTGTCCGAACTCATGGAACATGGTCTCTACCTCATCCATGGTGAGCAGTGCGGGGGTGTCGCCGGCGGGCTTGGAGAAGTTGCCGACGTTGTAGACGATCGGACGTGCGGATTTGCCGTTGGGGTCCTGGAACGCGCTCTGGAATTCGCTCATCCATGCGCCCTGGCGCTTTGAGGCGCGGGGGAAATAGTCGGTCATGAACACGGCTACATGTTTGCCTTGTGCATCCTTGACGTCGTAGACGGTCACTTCGTCGTGATAGCGGGGGGCGTTGGGCATCTCGGTGAATGTCACACCGTAAAGGCGATTTGCCATGTTGAATATGCCTTTGCGCACGCTGTCGAGTGCGAAGTACTGGCGCACCTCATCCTCGTCAAGAGCGAATTTGTTCTTGCGCACACGCTCCGCATAGTAGTAATAATCGTAGGGGGCGATCTTGAAGCTGTTGCCCTCCGAATCGCTCAGAGCCTGCATCTCGGCAACCTCCTCATGGGCACGCTTCACGGCAGGCTTCCAGATCTTCATCAACAGATCCTCAGCATTCTGCGGATTGTGTGCCATAACGTTGGCTGTCATGTAGGATGCATAGTCGGGATAACCAAGCAAACGTGCTTTCTCGGCGCGAACTTTAAGTATCTCCTTGATTACAGGTTTGTTGTCGTACTCACCCGACGATGCGAGAGTTGTGTAACCCTCATACATCTGACGGCGCAGGTCGCGGTCGTCGGCATACTGGAGCAGGGGCAGACGGCTGGGTGCATGGAGTGTGAACACCCATTTGCCCTCCAGACCGCGTGCCTTCGCCTCATCGGCAGCCACGGCAATATTGGCGGCAGGGATTCCGGAGAGGCGCGATGCGTCGTCGACCACCATCTGCCATGCGTTGGTGGCGTTGAGGAGGTTTTTGTTGAACACCAGGTAGAGGTCGGTCATGCGGGTGTTGAGCGCCTTGAGTTTTTTCTTGTCCTCGATGGTGAGGCGTGCGCCGCTGCGGATGAAGTCCTCATACAGCAGCTCGACGGCGCGGATCTGCTCCGGCTTGAGTCCCATCTCGTCGCGGAACTCATAGATGTGCTCTACGCGGGCGAAGAGCAGCGGATCCATCATGATCTCGTCGTTAGCCTGCGAGTAGAGGGGATATGCCTCCTCGCTGACAGCCTGCATCTCGGGCGATGAGATTGTCTCGTCGAGGTTGGAGAATACGTTCATCACACGGCGTACGAGTTCGCCCGACTGCTCGAGCGGCAAGATAGTGTTTGCGAAAGTAGGCTCGTGAGCCTGCCCGGTGATAGCCTCTATCTCCGCTTTCTGACGCTTTATGCCTTCGCGGAGTGCCGGCATGTAGTGCGCGGGCTTGATCTTCTGGAAGGGTGGGATGTTGTAGACGGTGCCGTAGTCCGACATGAACGGATTTCCGGCGAGTGAAGTTTCCTGAGCCATTGCTGTTGTGGCTGTGGTTAATGCCATGGCTACAGCCGTGGCGATGATTGACGGTTTATTCATTGTTCGTGTTGGAATTGCTGTTCGGTTTATTGCGGTTGCCGCGGCTCCGGTTGTTGCGGTTGCGGCTTCTGCCGCGCTGTCTCTGCTCGCTGCTGCCGGTTTGCGCTGAGGCGTCGTGAGGTTTGTCGTTCTTTTTCTGCTGTTTGCCCGCTCCGCCTTGCCGCGGTTTCTGACTGTTGCGCTTTCGGGTGTCCTGCTTACCGCCCTGTCGGCGTCCGCGCTGCGGTCCGCCTCCACGCGCACGCCTTTCGGGGTGGTAAGTGGGGGTCTCGCCTATGGATTCGGGTAACTCTTCCTTGCGCACCTCATAGCCGAGGAAGCGCTCGATGATGCCGAATTTCCACTGCTCCTCCTCGCTGACGAAAGTGACAGCCTTGCCGTCGGCGTTGGCTCGTGCGGTACGACCGATGCGGTGCACGTAATCCTCCGGCTCATGCGGCACGTCGTAGTTGACCACCATGGCGATATCGTCGATATCTATGCCGCGCGCCACAATGTCGGTGGCTACGAGGATATCGATATTTCCGGCGCGGAAATCGAGCATCACGTTATCACGTGCCTGCTGTTCGAGATCGGAGTGCATCTCGCCGATGCGGTATTTGTTGCGGGCGAGAGTGCGTGACAGCTCCTTGACTTTCAGTTTCGACGATGCGAATACTATCACGCGCTGCGAATGGGCAGTGGCAAAAAGGTGACGCAGCACGGCGGTCTTCTGAGCCTCGTAGCACACCACAGCCGATTGTGCGATCTTCTCCGTAGGGCGCGACACGGCGATCTTCACCTCGGCAGGATCGCGGAGTATGTTGCCGGCGAGCTGCTGTATCTTGGGTGGCATCGTGGCTGAGAACATCAGGGTCTGGCGATCGGCGGGGAGCTGGCGCACGATCTGCATGATGTCGTCGTAGAATCCCATGTCGAGCATACGGTCAGCCTCGTCGAGCACGAAGAACGATACTTTCGAGAGATCCACGTAGCCCATCTGCAGGTGTGCGAGCAGACGCCCGGGGGTGGCGATGACCACATCGGCACCCATCTTCAGTCCACGCTCCTGACGGGCGAATTCCTTGCCGTCAGTGCCGCCGTAGACAGCCACGCTCGTCACTGGCAGGAAGTAGGAGAATCCCTCCATCTGACGGTCGATCTGCTGGGCAAGCTCGCGTGTGGGTGCCATGATTATGCAGTTGACAGCGTCCTCCGGGTACTGGTATTCGGAAAGTTCGTTTATGATCGGCAGCAGATAGGCGGCGGTCTTGCCGGTGCCGGTCTGGGCTACCGCGAGCAGATCGCGTCCCTCAAGCACGATCGGTATGGCGCGTTCCTGTATGGGTGTGCACTCAGAGAAATTCATGTCATCGAGGGCGTCGAGGACACGGTCGCTGAGGTCAGTCTCATCAAATCTCATAGCTATGAATGTGTGTGGCGGTCAGTATCGCCGACCGCTTTGTTGTTGTTCCGCAACTATATATGTTTGTCCGTTGCAAGATTTTCAATCAGTATGCAAAGTTACGCTTTTTGCGTTTCTCCTGCAAATCAATAAATGAGTTCTATCTCCTCGCGCGATTATTTCCCGAACAGTCCCATTATGAATAACTTCACACTATATGTCGCGATCTTTGCTCTCACTCTCAGGGAGCCGGGGTCAAGTCCGGAAATTTCGGCAAATTCCCTTATGCGTTGGATAGGGTGTCTGGTTGAGAATCCTGTGGTCTCGTATTTGGCTATGCAATGCGGTATCTCGAGAAATTTGCCGCCGTTCTTATAGATGACGCTCAACAGGTTGAAATCGGCGGCTATTGAATATCGGGTGTCGAATCCATGCTGCTTCTGGAGGGTTGCCTTAACGAAAGTGCTCTGATGACATATCCCCGGGTACTTCCTTTTCCTCTTCTGTGTGTAGAATGGATCCGGCTTGGCTTCAGCAGTATCACCATTCGGGTTGATGTTGTAGACACTCCCGAAGGCTACATCAGGATCGGTGTTGAGATACGGCACGCATCTTTCTATCACTCCGTTGTCATAAAAGCCATCGCCGGCATTCATGAAATTCATGTAGTCGCCTGTCGCGGCTCTCACGCCCTTGTTCATGGCATCGTAAATGCCGTTGTCAGGCTCCGACACCCAATAGGCAATTCTGTCGGCGTATTTCTTTATTATGTCGACGGTGCCGTCGGTCGATCCGCCGTCGATAATTATGTATTCCACATTGGGATATGTCTGGTTGAGCACGGACAGAATTGTGCTCTCTAAAGTCTCTGCTGAGTTAAAACACACTGTTACAACGGAGATTCTCGGACCGGTGATATGCATGGGTTTGATGGTTGAATGTCGGAGAGTCTTCGCAAAATTACTACATATCGGGTAATAAGGCAAATATCATGTCGGGTGTCGTGCGAGCGTGGAATTTGGAATGTAGTGTGGATACGTGACAGATTTTTTATAACTTTGCAGGGTTAACAAAGCATATTCCGGACGATACACCTTATGAGCAAGATGCTCGACATATTCAAGCAGGTAATTGACAGCCGCGGCTGGCAGTACGACACCGGTTCCGACCCGGAGGACAACACGGAGATGATAGCATTCGGTCTGAAATGCGAGTATAACAGCATGTTCGTGGTCATCACCGACCAGCCGGAAGAGGAGAGGCTGATGATACGCTGCCGCCTTAAGGATCATGTGCCGGAGAAACAATATGAGTTGGCTCTCGGACTCATCAACGAGATGAATTATCACCGTTGGATCACAAGAGCGTCGATCGACAGAGATGATTGTGAGCTGGTGTTCAGTCATACCGTCCTTTATGCCGGTCTTAGGTTTACGCGTAAAGCCGCCGAATCTACCCTCGACCGTGCGATAGAGGTGGCTGACTTCGAGACGCACAACTTCTTCGAAGTACTTGGGAAAGCGGCGCGTAAAGCCGGAATCTCCCCGGAGACCGAATCCGCACCGATAGCTGACGGCAGCGGTGATGACAGCTGGCTCTCCGATACTGACGATGACGTTGCTGTGGAGGTGTGCTTCCAGTGGAGCGGCAACCGCAGTGACAACTGATCACTATAGAATAATCAGATACAATATATTACCATGACAAGCGTAGTAGACAGATTTCTTCAATATGTGAAGTTCGACACACAGAGCGACGAACTCACCAACATGACCCCCTCAACACCGGGGCAGATGATATTCGCACAGCATCTTGAACAGGAGCTGCGCCAGCTCGGACTGACCGAGATCTCTCTTGATGATAACGGTTACCTGATGGCTACACTGCCGGCGACTCCCGGACTGGAGAAGGCTCCGGTGGTGGGATTCATAGCTCACCTCGACACATCGCCCGACGCATCGGGACGCCACGTATCGCCACGCATTGTGGAGAATTACGACGGTTCCGACATAGTGCTCAACCGTGAGACAGGTATCACATTATCTCCCTCGGAGTTTCCGGAACTCAAGGATTATGTGGGGCAGAGCCTGATCGTGACCGATGGCAACACGCTGCTCGGTGCTGACGACAAGGCTGGCATTGCCGAGATAATCACTGCGATAGCCTGGCTCAAGGAGCATCCGGAGGTGAAACATGGCAAGATCCGCATTGCGTTCAATCCTGATGAGGAGATCGGTCAGGGTGCGCACAAGTTTGATGTCGACCGTTTCGGAGCCGACTGGGCGTACACCATGGACGGAGGCGCGATCGGTGAACTGGAGTATGAGAACTTTAACGCTGCTGTCGCTAAGGTGACATTCCATGGTCGCAACGTGCACCCCGGATCGGCTAAGCACAAGATGATCAATTCGCTGCGCATAGCCACCCAGTATGCCATCATGCTGCCGCGGTGGGAGACACCTGAGCATACCGAAGGCTACGAGGGTTTCTATCACCTCACATCGATCGAGGGAACTGTGGAGCAGACCGTGCTGACTTATATAATCCGCGATCATGACCGTGACCGCTTCGAGCGCCGCAAGAAGGAACTGGAGCATCTCGCACGCAAGATCAACAAGGAGTTTCCCGGTTGTGCGGAGATCGAGATCCGCGACCAGTACTACAACATGCGCGAGAAAATCGAGCCTGTGATGCACATAATCAACCTTGCCGAAGAGGCTATGCGTGCCGCAGGAGTGGAGCCGGTGGTGGTTCCGATCCGCGGAGGCACAGATGGGGCGCAGCTCTCGTTCAAGGGGTTGCCCTGCCCGAATATTTTTGCCGGCGGACTCAACTTCCACGGCAGATATGAGTTTGTGCCTATCCCCTCTATGGAGAAAGCCACTAAGGTGATTGTCGAGATAGCCCGCCTCGCAGCCTGCAAGTGAGCATAGCAGACAAGACCCTTGTAATAGTCACCGGACCGACAGCCTCGGGCAAGACGGCGCTTGCCATCGGGCTTGCCCGGGCGCTGCAGTGCGAGATAATCTCGGCTGACTCCCGCCAGGTCTACCGCCGTATTCCGATAGTCACGGCGGCTCCCGATGCGGAGCAGCTTGCTGCCGCGCCGCATCATCTGGTCGGATTCCTTGAGCCTGAGGAGAGCTACAGCGCGGCGGCGTTCGATGCCGACGTGAGCCGTCTGTTGCCACGGCTGTGGGAGCATAGTGACTATGTCGTAATGTGTGGTGGCTCGATGATGTACATCGATGCATTTGTCAATGGTCTCGACAATCTTCCCGACATTCCGCCGACGCTGCGCGACAGCGTGTGGCGGCTGTTCGACGAGGGTGGCTTGCCGGCACTCCACGACAAGCTGCGTGAGCTTGATCCCGGCTATCTTGCCACGGCTGATCCCGTCAACCATAAGCGGCTCATACATGCTATTGAGGTGAGCATTCAGGCGGGAGTGCCATATTCCTCGCTTCTCACCGGCAACAGGCGTGAGCACCCTTTCAGCATCGTCAAACTGGCGCTTGCTCCCGAACGCGCCGAACTGTTCGCCCGGATCGGACGCCGTGTGGACCGTATGCTTGCCGAAGGTCTTGAGGATGAGGCTCGCGCGCTGTATCCCCTGCGTGGGCTCAACTCTCTGAACACTGTAGGGCTAAAGGAGATGTTCCTGTACTTCGACGGGTGCATGAGTCTGCAACAGGCAGCCGACAAGATAGCGCGCAACACGCGTGTATACGCCAAGAAACAGCTCACATGGCTCAAACGCGATCCTTCGGTGATATATATTCCCGCCGATGCCGATCCGCTGACATATTCACTAAGTATCATTAATGAAGAGTAATACCATGAACCGAACCGTAACAACTACTGCCGCCGTGCAGCCACGCCGGCGCGAGGCGTGGATCGACCTTCTGCGCGTTGTGGCGTGTCTGCTTGTCGTGTTCGCGCACTGCTGCGACGGATTTGTAGGCGCATTCGATACCGACCGCTCCGCATTTATCACCGGTGCGCTGATGGGTAGTCTGACGCGCCCCTGCGTGCCGCTTTTTGTGCTCATGACGGCAATGCTTGTCATGCCGCTCGGTGAGGGCACGACGCTCCACGGATTCTACCGCAAGCGCATAGGACGCATACTTCCGCCGCTTATATTCTGGTCAGTGGCGCTGCCGGTGCTTTTCTATATTTATTATGCGCACGTTAACCCCGCTTCAGCTAATCCTATGGTCGATACCTCAGCCTATACTCCCGCCGGAGTGTGGCAGAAGATATGGCTGATGGTGTTCAATTTCAATTTCGACACCGTGCCGTTATGGTATCTCTACATGCTTGTGGGGCTGTACCTTATAATACCGATACTTGACGCATGGCTTGCCAAGGCTACCCGGCGTGAGGTGCTGACGGTGCTCCGTATATGGGGCGTGACACTGTTCATACCATATCTTAAGCTCATAGCTCCGCATGTTGGATATACCGGCAACTTCGGGAGCATGGAGATTCTCGGTGCATGCGACTGGAACGCATACGGCACATTTTACTATCTCACCGGTTTTATAGGCTATCTGATCCTTGCCTTCTATATGCGCAAGTGGGGTTTGCAATGGAGCGCGGCTAAGACAGCCGCGATATGCATACCGATGTTTGTCGTGGGCTATGCCATAACCGCCGGCGGGTTCATCAAGATCCAGGACTATTACCCCGGCGATTACTCCTATCTCGAGGTGATATGGTACTTCACCGGCATCAACGTGTTCATGATGACATTCGCGATACTCGCGGCATTCAGCCGTCTGAAGTTGCGTCCGCGCCGCTGGCTTACACGGCTCGCGTCGCTGACGTTCGGTATCTATCTGTGCCATTTCATTTTCGTCTATGTCACTTTCGACCTGTTTGGGCTTACCTCAATGCCCGCGGCACTAAAGATACTGTGCATGACGGTGGTCTCGTTTGCCGCCGCCGCAGCAGTGACATGGCTTATGCGGCTTTTGCCGTTCACCCGCCGTTTTATTGACTGATAATACATAAATCATAATACCATGCTGTTTAGCTTTTTACTCTCAGCTGTAATTCCGGTGACGCCGATGCCTGCCGATGTCAGGTCTGTCGATGCCGATGCTTTCGTGATGCCGGAGCACCCTGTGCTGAGCATTCAGGCTCCCGCCACTGATTCCGTACGCATCGCAGCCTGTGCCGTTGATGATTGGGGCGCACGTTTCAATATCGGCACAAAGCCACAGGTTCGGTTTGTAATGACCGATAGCGTAGCCGGTGTAGTAAGTCCGGAAGGATATTCACTTCAGATAGCCCCGGACGTGGTCACGGCGCGTGCTGTCTCAGGCGCCGGTCTCTTCTATGCGATGCAGACGCTGCGTCAGCTCGTCGCTTCGGGAGATACCCTACCTGCAATGGACATCGTCGACAATCCCCGGTTGCCTTACCGCGGCATGATGCTCGACATTTCGCGTCATTTCCGTGATAAGGAGTTCATAAAGAAACAGATCGATGCCGTTGCACGTCTGAAAATCAACCGTGTGCATCTGCACCTCACCGATGCCGCCGGATGGCGTCTTGAGATAAAGAAATACCCTGAGCTGACCGATTTCGCCGCATGGCGGCAGGGTAATACCTGGAAGGAGTGGAATGCTCAGGGTAACAAGTACCTGCATCGCGACGATCCCGGAGCTGTCGGCGGATTCCTGACACAGGACGATGCCCGCGAGATCGTGAAGTATGCAGCCGACAGGTATATAACGGTAATCCCGGAGATTGAGATGCCGTCGCATTCCGAGGAGGTCAACGCAACATTCCCGCAACTGTCATGCACCCACGAGCAGTACGGTCAGCCTGATTTCTGTGTCGGCAATGAGCTGACATTCGAGTTCCTGCAGAACGTGCTCGACGAGGTTCTGGAGATATTCCCCTCCGCCGATATACATATAGGTGGCGACGAGGCTTCAAAACGCGCGTGGAAGGATTGCGCTCTTTGCAAGGCGCGCATGGAGGCTGAGGGTCTGGAGAATGTCGATGAGCTGCAGAGCTATCTCATACACCGCATAGAGCAGTATCTCAATTCCAAGGGGCGCAATCTGCTCGGATGGGACGAGATAATGGAGGGTGGACTTGCTCCCAATGCCACTGTGATGTCATGGCGTGGCATAGAGGGGGGCATACGTGCCGCCCAGTCGGGTCACCGTGCCATAATGAGCCCCGGTGCCTACTGCTATCTCGACAATTATCAGGATGCTCCCCCCACGCAGCCGGAGGCTATCGGTGGATACATGCCCCTTAAAACGGTTTACTCCTACAATCCTGTGCCGGATACTCTCGATGCCTCGGTCAAGCCGTGGATCCAGGGTGTGCAGGGTAATCTCTGGTGTGAGTACATCCCCACCGCTGAGCATGCGGAGTATATGCTCTATCCGCGCATGATCGCAATCGCCGAGATCGGCTGGACACCGCAGGAGAAGCGTGATTGGGATGATTTCCGACCGCGTGCCGTTGCCATTGCTGGTGCAATGCGTGAGCGTGGCTACAATACATTCGACCTGAACACGGAGCATGGCAACAAGCCCGGTTTCGACACTCCGGTAGAGCATCTTGCGCGCGGGAAGAAGGTTACATACGCGGTGCCATGGTGGAACCGTTACACGGCGGGAGCCGACACTACATTGACCGACGGATTACGCGGCGGGTGGAATTATACCGATGGTCGCTGGCAAGGCTTCCTCAACCGCGCGGATCAGCGTGTCGACGTGACGATCGACCTCGAGAAGGTTACCGACATAAGCTACGTGGGTGGCGAGTTCATGCAGATCATAGGTCCTGGCGTATGGCTTCCGCAGCGGGTGGAGATCTCCGTGTCGACCGACGGTAAGAAGTTCAAGACTCTTACTGTCATCAATCATGAGCAGAAGGCTACCGAAGGATTGTCGTTCAAGATGTTCGACTGGCAGGGGAGCGCCCGTGCCCGCTACGTGCGTTTTATCGCAAATTCCGCCGAGGGATGCCAGTTCCTTGATGAGATAATAGTTCGCTGACAGTATTATTGAGGCTCTGATTACAGAAACCGAGCCTCATGACTATAAAATAAGGCGGCGTG
>OFFM01000643.1_pt1 | contig 25544 bp, 21 predicted proteins | sample 1521401 | NCBI WGS metagenome assembly OFFM01 (sample SAMEA3504118, study PRJEB24116) | mouse gut metagenome | biome: mouse gut; feature: mouse-associated habitat; material: faeces | place: Denmark | collected 2011
CATAGTTCCGCGTGAGTTCCGCGTTATAAAGTGAAACGGAGTTCAGCGTTCTAATTATTAAGGTTCAAAATTTACCGGACAACAGTATAAAAAATAATCTTATAATGGAATAATCAAAAGATGCCGTATGGCACTATGACAGCAAGAAAAAGTAAACACTTGTAACGGCTTACAGGGTCATATCAAGTCTGCTTATGCGAACTGGATATGACCCTGTTTCATCTGAGAGCATCGAGGCCGAAAAGTTGAGGCGGCAAAGCTGACTCCCGGCGCGGTTAAACGTGTAGCTTTAGAAAAGGGGAGTGAGCTTGCTTTCGAGGTCTTCGAGTTTTACGAGACCAACGCTGCGGTCAACAACCTCTCCACCTTTGAAGAAAAGGACAGTCGGGATGCTGCGGATGCGGTTTTCTGAAACTACTTCGTCATTCTCGTCGATGTTAAGCTTGCCGATGATGGCTTTGTCACCATATTTTTCTGCAAGTTCTTCCACAACAGGACCAAGTTTCATACATGGGCCGCACCATGTTGCCCAGAAATCTATTACTACAACTTTTCCTGATTCGATAGCCTCTTTGGCCGTCTGATCTGTAAATTGAATAGCCATTTGTTTTTTTGTTATTAATTGGTTTTAGATTTATTACATAGTTGATATCTTGAACTTCATACCGTAATCGCGGAGCGTATCGATTAGCTCTCGTGTGACCGGAGTTTTCTTGCGTGAATGGATACGTATCTGCTGCCTTGTCTCCGGATCGTAAATGTCGAAATAGAGTTCCCCTTTACGATCGTTGTCTGGTAGCTGTTCAATTGCTGTGAAGAAATCCCGGTTGTTGTATTTGAAATTCAGATACACCAGCACTCCGTTAGCTATATTACCGCGTTTGGATTCAAGAGCCGATACTTCTTCAATCTGCATGTCGGTCCGTTCGGGATTGAACCTACCGGGGACAATGTTGATTTTTACAAAAGTTGGTTCTCCAACATGAAATTTATCACGGTGTTGGTTATGGTTCATGCCGAATAGGGCAATCTCTGTTTTTCCCGTGAAGTCTTCAAGTTCCACGATGGTGAATTCATTGCCCTTGCGAGATGTCTTGAGAGTAACTTTGGTAACAAGTCCACCCATCGTTATCTTGCAAGGAGTGTTCTGCTTATCCTTGAACTGTTCGCACGGAGTGTTGCAGCCGTATGTCAGTTCCATGTAATATGGATCGAGAGGATGGGCAGAAAGGTACATCATCACCATCTCTTTCTCCTTGTCAAGCAGCGCGAGGCGATCCCATGGCTCCACATCCGGGAATGGAGGTTTGTTGGTCTCAATGGGCTCAAGATCTCCAAACAGACTCATCTGAAGGGAATTCTTATCGTTCTGGATATTCTGTCCATATTTCACCAGCAGATCCGTGTATGTTGAATCAAACATGGGATGAACAAATATCTCACGCTGCATGCCGAAGCAGTCGAAGGCACCTGCCATGGCAAGGTTCTCTATCGCTCCGCGGTTGCATGCTGACAAATTCACGCGCTCCACAAAATCGTAGATATCCTTAAACTGTCCGTTATTCTCCCGTTCAGAGATTATTGCGCTGACTGCATTCACACCGACACCTTTCACTGCTGCGAGCCCGAACCTTATGTCTCCCTTCTGGTTGACACCGAAGCGCTCTATCGACTCGTTGATATCCGGTCCCTTCACGGTGATGCCCATGCGTTTGCATTCATCCATGAATTTACGCAGTTTATCGGTGGAGGTCAGGTTGCGGCTCAACACTCCCGCCATGTATTCAGCAGGGTAGTGGGCTTTGAGATATGCTGTCTGATATGCCACCCAGCTATAGCATGTCGCGTGGCTTTTGTTGAATGCATATGATGCGAACTTCTCCCAGTCTGCCCAGATCTTCTCAAGGGCTTGTTCCGGATGACCGTTCTCCATTCCCTGAGCCATGAATTTCTTCTTGAGCTTCTGCATCTTGTCGATCTGCTTCTTACCCATGGCTTTACGGAGCATATCCGACTCACCTCGGGTGAAGTTAGCCAATAGACGCGAAAGAAGCATCACCTGCTCCTGATATACGGTGATTCCGTAAGTTTCTTCAAGATATTGCGACATTATGGGAATGTCGTAGGTGATAGGCTCTTCACCATGTTTACGTTTGATGAACGATGGAATGTAGTCCATCGGTCCAGGACGGTAAAGAGCGTTCATGGCGATGAGGTCCTCGAATTTCGATGGCTGAAGTTCACGAAGGGATTTCTGCATACCTTCTGACTCAAACTGGAAAGTAGAGGTAGTGTTTCCCTTGCAATATAATTCAAACGTGGCTTTGTCGTCAAGGGGGATATTGTCGATATCGACATCAATCCCGCGCGTATGCTTTATGTTGGCGAGAGCCTCTTTGATAATCGATAGGGTCTTGAGTCCAAGGAAGTCCATCTTTATAAGACCGGTCTCCTCGATCACACTTCCCTCGTATTGTGTGGAAATCACTTTTGTGCCGTCTGCATCCGAAGCCATCGATACAGGCACCCAGTCGGTTATGTCATCACGGCATATGATGACACCGCAGGCATGGATTCCTGTTCCACGGATATTTCCTTCAAGCTGCTCGGCATATTTCATGGTTTCCCTTATGCCTTCGTTTTCGTTCTCTTTCTCCGCAGCAAACTCTTTGTTGTAGAGGAGGCAGTTTTTGAAGTTTATTTTCGGAGCCTTGCCATTGACCTCGGGAAGACGGTCGGGGACAAGACGGGCGAGCCTATTTGCCTCAGCCAGGGGAACCTCAAGCACTTTCGCCACATCCTTGATAGCCATTTTCGTGGCCATCGTCTGATATGTGATGATGTGCGCTACTTTCTCCTCACCATATTTTTCAGTGACATATTTCAACACCTCATATCTTCCATCGTCATCGAAGTCAACATCGATATCAGGGAGGGAGATACGGTCGGGGTTGAGGAATCGCTCGAAAAGCAGGTCGTATTTGATCGGGTCGATCTGGGTGATTCCAAGGCAATAGGCAGCTGCGCTTCCTGCGGCTGATCCACGACCGGGACCGATGCTGACACCTAATTTCTTACGACCCGTATTGATGAAGTCCTGCACGATGAGGAAGTAACCGGGGAAGCCCATGGTCTTCATTATGTAAAGCTCGAACTTCAGTCGCTCCTTCACATCTTCGGGCAACGGGTCTCCATAGCGTTCGAGGGCGCCCTCCATGGTGAGTTTCTCCAGATAATCCGCCTCGAATTTTATACGGTATAGTTTGTCATAACCTCCGAGACGATCAATCTTTTTCTGAGCTTCTTCCTCTGAAAGAACCACATTCCCGTTCTCATCCTGAGTGAATTCATCAAACAGTTCTTTCTCAGTGATACGTGCCCGATATTCCTCCTCTGTGCCGAATTCCGCAGGGATGTCGAAGAAGGGCATGATGGGGGCATGGTTGAGAGTATACAGTTCAACCTTGTCAAGAATCTCCTTTGTGTTGTCGATAACCTCCGGGATATCCTTGAAGATCTCACGCATCTCCGCAGTGGTTTTGAGCCATTCCTGCTTGGTGTAGTGAAGTCGCGGTTCGTAAAAAGATTTCTGCATCGATACGCAGATAAGGCGGTCGTGAGCCTCCGCATCCTCCTCGAATGTGAAATGCACGTCGTTTGACGCGATCATCTTTATGCCGTGTTTGCGGGCAAAACGGATCAGATGCTCATTCACCTTTGTCTGCTCAACAAAGACATCTCTGTTGGCATTCTCCTTGAATGTCTGGTGTCTTTGCAGCTCAATGTAATAATCATCACCGAAAGTCTCTTTATACCACAGTATCCTCTCCTCTGCTTTTTCGAGGTCTCCGTGCATGATAAACTGCGGAACCTCTCCTCCAAGGCATGCCGAGCATACGATCAGTCCTTCCCTGTGGAGAGCGAGCTCAGAACGGTCAGTACGCGGTTTGTAGTAATAGCCGTCGGTCCAGGCTTTGCTAACGAGTTTTACAAGGTTATGGTAACCTACACTGTTTTTAGCCAGGACTATTAGATGGTAACCGTTGTCGCTCTTGTCTTTCTTGTCGGTCATCTTCTCACGCGCCACATACATCTCGCAACCGATGATAGGTTTGAATTTCTCTTCATCGGGTTTGCCGGAATTCTTTTTCTCAATATAGTTGAAGAATTCCTTTATGCCGAACATGTTGCCATGATCGGTAAGGGCTATACCACGCTGCCCGTCGGCAATAGCTTTGTCAACGAGTTCGGGTATAGTCGCTTTACCGTCAAGCAGACTGTACTGCGAGTGTACGTGGAGGTGAGTGAAGGGGATATCGCTCATCTGGATTATACGAGTTTAATCCATTGATCGCGGTCACCGGGAAGAAGGTCGATAACCGGAATCTCAATCATTGTGTAGCATCCGGGATCAAGGCGGAATGTTGCGCGGGCGCATGCCACGAGAATCTGCGCGGTGAGTGCCGGATTGTTGATTGCCATGTCGAATTCAAACCGCTGGCTATGGGTCTTTCCTGACACACCTTTCCGGACCATGTTCACACCGTGTCCCATATCCTTGAGATCATCCACACATTCAACAGCCATTACATGAGTCTCATCGGATGCGAAATATGGATCCTCCTTGATGCTTTTGGCAACCGCATCAAGTTCATAGCCGGGAAGCAGCTCCACATAGACCATGCGTCGGTGGATGCCTGTGCCAAGAGGAATTGTCATTGACAAAGCGTCCTTAACACCCTCTTTTGATTTTACAGCGACAGTGTGACCCATGCTCATGCCGGGTCCAAAGTTTGTATATGTAATTCCTTTGGGAGCTACCGCTTCGAGCAGTGCCCTTATCACTGAATCGCTTCCGGGATCCCATCCTGCAGAAAGGACAGATACGGCGTTGCCGCTTTTTGCTTTCTCGTCAAGGCGTTTGCGGAGTGCCGGAATCTGAGTGTGGATGTCGAATGAATCAACAGTGTTGATTCCCATAGCAAGAATTTCGTTGGCATGTTCCTCCACACTTCGGGTAGGAGTGGCGAGCACAGCTACATCCACATCTTTGAGATCTTTGATTGAACCAACAACAGGGATTTCCGCAGGTATGTCTCCGCGGTCGGCTGGATTGCGGCGCACTATGCCCGCAATCTCAAAATCAGGAGCCGCTTCAACGGCATCCAGAGTGAATCGTCCGATATTTCCATATCCGACGATTGCCAGTCTTTTCTTTTTCATAGCAGTTTTTTGTATCTGATGCGGTGGGGTGTATCTATGCCTCCATCGCGTTTCTTTTTAAATTCTTCGTATTCTGAATAGGATCCCTCGAAATATGTCACCTGACTGTCTCCTTCAAATGCGAGGATATGTGTGGCGATACGGTCGAGGAACCATCGGTCATGACTTACAACAACAGCGCATCCGGCGAAGTTTTCAAGACCCTCCTCAAGGGCGCGGAGTGTATTGACGTCAATATCGTTGGTCGGCTCATCGAGAAGCAGTACGTTTCCTTCCTCTTTGAGAGCCATAGCGAGATGCAGACGGTTGCGCTCACCACCGGAAAGCACACCAATCTTCTTCTCCTGGTCAGCACCTGTGAAATTGAATTTGCTCAGATATGCGCGGGCATTCATGTCGCGTCCTCCCATCCGGAAAGATTCAACTCCCTGGGAAATCACCTCGTATACACTCTTGTCGGGTGAGAGATCCTTATGATTCTGGTCGACATATGCGATTTTAACGGTTTCTCCGACTTCAAACTCACCTCCATCCTGTTTTTCCTGCCCCATGATCAGACGGAACAGAGTGGTCTTACCGGCTCCGTTAGGACCGATGACACCGACAATTCCGTTCGGAGGCAGCATGAAGTTGAGATCGGTGAAAAGAGCTTTGTCGTCGTATGCCTTGGCAAGATGTTTTGCCTCGATCACTTTATTACCCAGACGCGGACCGTTGGGGATATAGATCTCAAGCTTCTCCTCACGCTCTTTCTGGTCCTCATTCATAAGACGGTCGTAGCTTGACAGACGGGCTTTACCTTTTGCCTGACGAGCTTTGGGAGCCATGCGCACCCATTCGAGCTCGCGTTCAAGAGTCTTGCGGCGTTTGCTTGCCTGTTTCTCTTCCTGAGCCATGCGCTTGGTCTTCTGGTCGAGCCATGATGAGTAATTACCTTTCCATGGAATGCCTTCGCCTCTGTCAAGCTCAAGAATCCATCCTGCCACATGATCAAGGAAGTAACGGTCGTGGGTGACAGCGATCACAGTACCCGGATACTGCTGGAGATGCTGTTCAAGCCAGTCGATCGATTCCGCATCAAGGTGGTTGGTAGGCTCGTCGAGAAGCAGGATATCCGGCTGTTGCAAAAGGAGTCGGCAAAGAGCCACACGGCGTTTCTCACCTCCGGAGAGCACAGCTATTTTTTTGTCGTCCGGCGGACAGCGGAGCGCGTCCATGGCTCGTTCGAGCTTGTTGTCAATGTTCCAGGCATCAGTGGCATCGAGTTTATCCTGAATCTCTGCCTGACGGGCGATGAGTTTATCCATCGCATCGGGGTCTTCAAGCACTGCGGGATCTGCGAATGCATTGTTCACCTCGTCATATTCTTTGAGCAGGTCGAGAATTGGCTGCACACCTTCCTGTACAACCTCTTTCACTGTCTTTTCAGGATCAAGTTTAGGCTCCTGCTCCAGGTATCCAACGCTGTAGCCGGGAGAGAACACCACGTTTCCCTGGTAGCTCTTGTCGATACCGGCGATTATCTTGAGAAGAGTGGATTTTCCTGAGCCATTCAAACCGATGATACCAATTTTAGCACCATAGAAGAATGAAAGGTAAATATTTTTCAGTATCTGACGCTGTGGGGGTATGATTTTGCTCACGCCCACCATTGAGAAAATTATTTTTTTATCGTCGGCCATATGATAATTTATTTTTTTGCTGATACAGTGCGGTAGTCACATTTCACTTTACCTCGCGCAAGGTTATTGAGTTTATTTCTCACCATTTGCTTGCGGATAGGGGATATGTGATCGGTATAGACGGTACCTAAGAGATGGTCGAATTCATGTTGGATTATGCGGGCGAGAAAACCTGTGAATTCCTTCTCATGTTCCACAAAATTCTCATCCAGCCAGTTCAGGCGCACATGTTCGATGCGTTTCACATTTTCCGACATGCCAGGCAAAGACAGGCAACCTTCGTTGCGTCCCACCGGCTCCATATCCTCGATAACGTCAAGTTCAGGGTTGATGAGACACATCTTGGAATCCTTGCATTCCGGAAAATCATCAGCAAGCACAGAGCCATCAATGACTATGAGGCTTATGGATTTTCCAATCTGAGGGGCAGCGAGACCAACACCCTCTGTGAAATACATTGTTTCCCACATATCCTTGATCAGTTTCTCAAGACCTGGATAATCGGGTTCGATATCCTCTGTTTCCTTGCGGAGCACGGGATGTCCATATATATATACCGGTAAAACCATCTATGTATTTTAATGTATAATTGTGGATAATATTATCCGGGACGAATTCCCGGATAGATTCTTTTGCAAAAATAGTGAAATCTTACCTGTTTTGCAAGTATTCCGTGAGTATGATTACGGCTGACATCTCATCAGCCAACCCTTTTTGTTGTCTCTGGCTTTTCTTGAACCCGGCTGCAAGCATCTCACGATGCGCGATGACAGACGTAAACCGTTCATCGCGTCTCACCACCTTCATCTCCGGCATCTCCTTGTGCAGATGCTTCAGAAACGGTTCTATATAATTGGAAGATTCGGATGGTAATCCGTTCATCTGACGCGGTTCGCCAACAATGATCATCTCCACATCCTCTTTTGCGCAATAATCCTTAAGGAAATTCATCAGCATGTGGGTTGGGACGGTAGGCAATCCGTTGGCGATGATCTGAAGATTGTCTGTCACGGCTATGCCGCAACGTTTCCTTCCGTAATCAATAGCTATTATTCTTGACATTTATATATGCTTAATCGTAAGTAGCTGTGCAAATTAAATAATAATACATTTGATTTGAACAACTGCTTAATCGGATTCCAAGCACGAAATTACGAAATATAATCGAGCGACACAAATCAAATATAATTACATCATTAAAATCCCGTTATTATATCATTAAGTTTCCGTTAATTGGATTAATTGGAATTTTGCGGAGATGAGTAGATTCAGGTCAGTGGCTTTATTTGTTATGCTTGCTTCTGTATGTTGTATGGAAGCACAGAAGCGTGTGTCGGATCTGCCGGAAGTTTTAGTTGAGGCGAAAAAGAACAGCGTGCTTCACATACTCGCATACATGCGCGAGTACTCCACATTGTCGGGTTATTCCGATACAATAACTCTTTTCCGGGAAAAGATGGTTGATTTTATGATACCCGCCGGTGATGAGAGGGGATTCAAGGGGTGGAGATCTCCAAGAGTATTGAATTCAAGGTCCTATTACCGTTTCTCAGATTCCAATGGTCTTGACAGTGTGAGCGACAGGTGTAATCATCACTTTACATGGTCAGATTGGATCGGTATGATTCACCGCACCAAGTTGCCGGCTTCATTATCAGAGAAGCTGGCCGGTATGGACACAATTGCCGGAAAATATTCAGCGGCTGAAATCTGGGCGAGGGAAGGCGATGCCGTGACGATTGACATCAACGTCCTTGCTTCTCCGGAGAGTCGGAAATGGGTTCCTGGAGTGTCATCTTTTTTCCGTAATGATAATGTTGATTTCGATAAGTTTAAAATGCATATCGTGTGTGACAATGTGCTTGGAGACGCCGTAACGCCCCGCGATGTCACAGCCTATTCGTCTGATATAGAATCACGGGGTAGAGGACACGGTATGTTTAAGTTCAATCGTCACGATGAACCGATTTTCGTGACCACCAATACTGAGGTTTACATACTCGACAGGGAGATGATTACTGTCAAAGAGGCAAAGAAATGGGAGAATTTCAGATTCAATGAAGAGGAAATGGAAATATTTGAACCAGTGGAGGCTCCTTCTTTGGATCCATCTGTAGTCGCGCTGATCAACCGGGTAAATAATATCAATGGTGACGAAGTGCGACTCGCTCTGACTCCCGATCAATTTCTTAAAAGCAGAAATATCAGCCGGCAGAATTTCAGTATCGGTCACAGGGCGCTTTCCATGCTGAAGCAGCTAACCGGTATCACGCTTTATCGGTCCAACAAGAATTTCAAAGACAAATGGAAAAAATTCAGTAAGGATCAGCAAGGACGGAATGCCAGCCGTAATTCAGGCGAATACTGATAAGAAGTTGTTTAAAAACAAAAGTCCTCTCTCGTAGTTGAAAGAGGACTTTGATTCAATTGATTCCGGCAAGTTTGATTTTCTCACGTGCTGGAAGATCGAAGTTGAATTTCTCATGAGGTGAAGGTTCGTGAGAAAGAGTTATGAACTTCCACATCTTGTCAAGAATATCCGGATGATTACTTGCAAGATTGTTTGTTTCGCGAGGGTCTGTCTCAAGGTCAAACAGTTCCCACTCAGCGTTGTCTGTCTTTGCACGCCGGAGATGTCCTTTCCACTTTCCCCATCTGACCGCAACCCAGCCATCTTGCCCGGGATTTTCAAAATAGAGGAATTCATGACGGTTCTGTTTTCCTCCCTTAAGTGTAGGGAGGAACGATATGCCGTCGGTAGGAGGGCATTGAGCGCCTGTAAGCTCACACAATGTAGGCATGAAATCGCAGAACATCGCCATATGTTCCGTTACCATCGGTTGGAGTCTGGACCCGTAGCTGACAATGAAAGGCATTCTTATGCCACCTTCCCGAAGGGAGAATTTTCCCCATCCCTTTTTAGCACTGAACGGGCGGGCACTGTCAAACCATTCTCCTGAAGAGCAGGAATTGGATGCGGGTCCGTTGTCGCTTGTGAAAACGATCATCGTATTTTCATATATGCCGAGACGTTTCAATTCAGCGATCATGTTACCGACCTGCTCATCGAAATATGATATCATTGCCGCGTATGTGGCATGAGGGTATCTGTTGGGATAATATGCTTTTCCGGCAGTCGGCTCCTCATCACCGAATTTTTCCACATAATGTTTTATCCATCTTTCCGGAGCGGCAAGCGGACTGTGTGGCAGGTTTGTGGTCCACATCAGAAAGAACGGAGTGGACTTGTTGTCATTTATAAATTTTATCACCCTGTCATACATCAGATCGGGAGCATAGATGTTCCCTACATATTTGTCGTAGCTGCGCGGATTCAAGGGGTCGGCTCCGGAGTCAAGCGGGGTGTCGCGTTCTATTATCTCGTTGTCGAGATATTCCCTTCTGTCATTATCCCAGAGGAAAGGAGGGTAGTAGCTGTGGGCTATCTGCTGACATATGTAACCGTAATAATCATCGAATCCCATTTGATTCGGTGTGGCTTTTGTCACGGTTCCCAATCCCCATTTGCCCACCATCCCGGTCGCATATCCGGCTTTCTTTACCACAGAGGCAAGAGTAGGTGTGTTGTCAAGAAGCGGCACCTGACCTTCAAGAGTGGAGTCTGCGGTCATGGCCGCGAAATCCAAGGTGTGGTAAATATTTTGATTATGACGAATCTGGGCATGCCCCATATGCTTGCCTGTGATAAGTCCGCATCGGGATGGTCCCGATAGTGAGGCGGTGGAATACATGTCAGTGAACCGGATACCTCTTGCCGCAAGGGCATCGACATTGGGTGTCTCGATTTTTTCCTGACCATAGCATCCGAAATCTCCGATTCCTGCGTCATCCATCAGGATAAAAATCACGTTGGGTCTTTCTTTAGTCTGGGCTTGAATGCATGTTGCGCCCGACAACAATGATAGTGCTGTTAAGGTTAACTTCGTTTTCATAAGCGAAACTCATAAGTAGATTGTTCAATGCAAATGTACTTAAAATATTATTGAGATTGTTCCGATTGATGATTAATTCTGCTTCAAAAATAGGAATAATTTGATAATTCAAAATGACTATTGGTGTTGACTTATGGTTTATTATAAATGTGTTATGGGTGATATGTTGTAAGATATTGATACTTTAAACCGTCCCAATCTCTTGACATCTGTCAAGGAATGGAACGGTTTATACTGTGTTGGACAAACTATATTATGGGAAATAGTCTAAAGATCGTGTGGGTAGTTTGTCTCCTCTGCGTCCTGGTTTATAGGCTCGGACTTCTTATCTGTAGGTTGTGGCCCTTTGCCAAACATTGCCGCCATTTTGGCGCCGAAATTGGAATGTTTGTATTTCCACCATTCGTTGAAATATTTATCGCGGTCAACTTTTTTCACTCCGCGTTTTTCACGGTAAGTAAGGAAGCCGACATCTCCAATTCCGGATTGAGTGATTCCTTCCGCGATATAATGGTATTCTTTTCCTGTGTCGTAAGCCTCAAGGATAAGACCAGGCAAACCGCATAGTTTCCAGGGACCATCTTGCACAGGTATTTCCGGCGAGAACCAGGCTGTCCATCTGCGCCCTCTGTAATCAGCTGTAGCTTCAATACATTCATAACCGAGAATGGTTTTAGTGCTTTCACAGATTTCCCATTCAGGTTTTTCCCATTCTTCTTCATATTTCCAGTCGGTCATATTGAAATATGAGGAGACTGTGATTTTGCCTTCCGGATAGTTTTTATATGTTATATCCCAGTATCTGCCATTACGTTCAAGCGTTTTCATGTCGCGGGAGACAGGATCTGTCGCGCTCTCGAATGCAATCCGTTCGGTTTCCCAATACAAGGCGCTGTTGAAATGCAGCAGCGAATCGCGTTGGAATTTGGTAATGGATTGATATCGTGAGATATTCTTGCCGATACGGAGCATTGTCTTCTCTTTAAAAAAGTTTTTGTCTCGCTTTGTGGTATCTTGGACTATCGTCTGCATATATTGCACTTGAAGGATGGCCGGTTCGCTGTCTTTCATCCAGCTGTCGGCAAAACAAGGAATAGAACATATCACTAAAGCCAAATATACAAATCGTTTCATAATCGGTTTCAATAATCGGTTTCAATAAAGTCCACTTCCTCTCTTGTTGCAAATATGCGTTTGCCGTTGTCAACCTTGTTGCCATGCTCATCCTGCGCGGTAATCTTCATGTTCTTGCCTGATAACTGGGCATTGATATTACCGAGAGGATTATCAAAGAATGCACGTTTCGCTTTAAGCATTTCCTTGCGGTTCATTTTCTCATATTGATCGGCAAGATAAACAGTTCCGATATCCTTGCCGGTCTTCTCTATGCCTGTTGCAGTGAATATATAAAGTCCGTCTGCACTTTCGGCTTCAAGAATAAGCCCCGGTAGACCGGATAACTTCCACGGACCGTTCTGAATCGGTATATCAGGAGCAAACCAGGCGTTCCAGACTCTTCCGTTGTATTGGGTTGTTGCCTTGACGCAGTCGTAACCAAGTATATTCCTGGAATCTTCTCCTATTTGCCAATCGATCTTGGGCATTGGCTCTTCACTGACAAGTTTTTCCATTCCAACAGTTTCGTAGCAATGCATTTTGTCGGAGGTGGCGGATTTTACTACATAATACGAACCGTCAGCCCTCGGAATCTTATCAAAGTTACCGCTGGTGTATGCATTTGTTGTGATCTCGTTAAGTTTTGCCTTTCCTTCAGGGGTGGATTGCATTGAATCCACATATTCTGTTCTTGGAGAGAAGAATCGGGATTCCCTTGTGTTCGCCCGCAGGATATATTGGTTGTGCGACTCTCTTGCCGCAGTTTTGAAATTAGGAAACTCATAACTGTAGCTTACCTCGATGTCCGCTTTATTCTGAGCAGATGTTGGCGCGACTGATACGCAGATAGCTATTATTGGTAATATTCCTTTCATAATTATTAAAGTTCTATATTTATTCTGCAAAAAGATGATTTATAGGTTATTTACGTAACGATATCGAGAACAGCAGTTCCCTGCCTCGTAGCCATCTCTGCGACTCGAAGGAAGAGATCTGGTTATACGTTGTATAATTGTATGTCCGTTGGTTCAGTATGTTATTGAGATTGGCGGAAAGTTCAATACGTTTTGAGAGTTTGAAAGCAATTTTAGTGTCAATCAGAAAGACATTTTTATATGTTCCGGCTGTTAGCTCATTTCTGTAATGTTCACCAATTATATGCCATTCCCATTTGCTGTGTGGGATGATATTTATAAGCAGGGTGTTTTCCATTCCGCTCAGCCATGAATTCTTAACACCATTCATCTTTAGCCGACTGTTGCCGAAATCAATGGAGTAGTCGAAACTCAGCCAACGCAACGGAGCTCCGTTGATTTTGCCTCCGACGGACCAGGATGTGCTGACGGAATTGATATTTCTCGCTTCGGAAATAAGGTTTGATTCGTTGCGTGAGTATGAACCGTTGATGTTTGCGCTTCCCCGCATGAAGTCAATGGTTTTGCCGATATTTCCTGTCGCCATAAACATCTTGCCGTCGCTTTTCGCATCAGCGTACGAATACATAATGTAGTCACCATATAATTGCTGAACCATGGTGTAGGGACGGTGAGACCATCCATGTGAGGCAAAGGCATTTGCGAACAAGCCTTGACGCGTATGTTTGTATGAGATTCTTGCGGATATGTTTTGTGAAGAGGAGTTATAAAAGTTGTCGACACCTTGTTTGAAGGTTCTGTAGTCGGTCATTATATATCCGGGGTGTATCATGTCAAGGCTCATGGGTGAGCGTCCGGTGCTACCGCGAATCCCTAAGGATAAACGGTTGTTGGGTTTCCAGTTCATGCTCAGCGATGGTGAGAAATAGACTTCCGAGCGGTTGGCAATACTTTTGTCGAATTTATAGTTGGCAAAGCTCACCGGAGCATTGAGCGTGAGGTTGACGCGTTTGATCCAATATTCGAACTTTGGAGTGACATATAGTGTGAGATAGTTTGTATTGACAACGTTGGTGAAGAGATTATCTGAATTCTCAGAGTCTGAGAAATCTCCGTTATAATCCGAATTCATAGATCGCAGGTAACCTTTGATTCCACCTTCAAGGCTGACCGTAACACCTTTGATAGAGAATGCATATGTAGCACTCTCATGCGTGTAGAAAGCATGGTCGCTGATGTGCTGGCGAAGGCTTTCACCATTTATGGCCACATTCAATGTCTGGGGGAGGGATTCCCATTCGTTGATGCTCTGAAACGTCACGAGATGTTTGCCATTGAATCTTTTTATCATCTTGAACCTGTTGTTGACATAGTAATCAGGCAATGATGCGGATTGTTCGTTAGATAGGGATCCTGTCACACCGAGCCGAACATCATCCCATCCGATGTTGGCCTCAAGAGAATTGTTTATGAACGTAGTCTTTTGATTCATCTCATATATAAGTTTTGCCGAGATGTCGTGTGAGCGGTCGCGTCCGTCACGGTTTTCGGTAATAACACGGTCTCCGCTTTCAAGATAATATGTGGTTATATTTGCTGCCTGTGCCTTTATATGATTGAAGGAATAGTCAATCTGTGCCTTGAATTCGCCTCCCTTTACTTTCCACAGACTATTGGTGGATGCAAGCACCGAGCGGTTGAAAAGAGTGCGTTTCTGTTTCAAAGACGGCACGCCTGGGAGCGACAGACCTACATATCTGCTGAGATCAGTTTTGCGTATAGCCGCGAAAAAGTCAGTGGCCTGTGTGGCGAGATTCTCTCCTATATTATTGGATTTTACAGTCGTTATATTCTGGAAACCGGGCATTACCGCCATGGCAAACAGTTCTCCGTCCCATATTCCTCCTTTGGGTTGCCATGAATACCCACCGCCTGCATCTCCATGGAAAGTCCATGTCGCTTTGGCTTTATTCTTAAGTTTGAGGTTTATTGCTGCCTTGTCGGAGAAACTGATACCCGATAGCACCTGCATGGGCTGATGATTCTCCATGACTTCCACAGCTCCTACATCATCATGATTGATACCGTTGGTGGCAATGCCGTATTTTCCACCCAAGAGATCCGAGCCCTCTATATAGAATTTATTTATGTCCTCACCTTGATATTGTATCTTGCCGTTTTGGGCAACATCGATACCGGGCATTCGTTTAAGCACATCACCAATGCTGCGATCCTGTACCTGCGCAAAGCTCCCTACATTATATGTTATAGTGTCTCCCTGTTCGCGGATTCGGTCAGCTTTCACTGCAACCTCCTTAAGTAAAGTTGCTGCAGCCTTCATCACGATTGTCAGTGGTAATTTGACGCTGTCGAGCTTGATTGTCTGTTTTGCGAAACTCATCATCGAAACGTCAATGGTGTAGCCTTTTATGGTAGGTGAGGATATTGAGAACTCTCCTTTGGAATTAGATGTCGCGTATTTCTTTATCTTACCCTCTTCATTACGGAGAATGACGGATGCACCGGGCAGAGGCTCGTTGTCTCCTTCCTCCACAACGATTCCCGACACGTTGACTTGTGCCGCACTGTATAAAGCTGCCATCATGCAGCAAAACAGTAATGCTGTCCTGATTCTGTTCATTTGTGATAATCAGTTTCTATGAAATCATCTTTTCCCTTGTAGTCAGCTCCGCGTGGATTGACTTTCCCGCCTGTCAAAGCGCTGATATAGGCTCTGCGGTTGCGACGTGTATGGTCTTTCATTTTGAGATACGCCATACGGTTTGATTTGAAAAGCTTGTCTTTATTGATGTGAGTCTTTTTGAATTCCTCATCACACTCCTGAATCCCTGTAATTGAGAATCCGAACAAGCCGTCTTCCGTATCCGCCTTCATGATCAGTCCGGGCAGCCCGCAAAGTTGCCACGGACCATCCTGTACCGCGATTTCCGGGGCGAACCATGCTTTCCATTTGCGGCCATGATAATCTGCGGTTGCAAGAATACACTCATACCCCAAAACGGTCATTGTTGAATCTGCAATCTGCCAATTGAGATCATCCATGTCAACTGAATATTCATAAAAGTCAGGGCTTATCCAGTCATAGACAGTGATTTTATTCTCTTTGAAGTTTTTGATGGCACGGTAACGGCTTTGTCCTAATAAACCTTTTTCTTCCAAAATTTTAAAGTAACTGTTGCTCTTGGATTCCATTGATTCTCTAAAAGCGTCAGATGTGGCCTGGTCTAAAATTATCCTGCCGTTAGGGTCATTTCTCATAGAGTCGACATAATATGTCTGCGGATCATAATAATATGACGCGTTTTTGCCGATCTGAAGAATAAATTTGTCTGTTTTGGTGTGAGCTTTTTCAGTATCCTTGTCGAGAAGTGACCATTGCTCATACTGGGCTTTTATAAAAGCCTTGTTATTATCTTGTGCGCATACAGAGATTATGCAACCGATAGTCAAAGTAAATGTGAGGAATGTTCTCATAAAGTATAGTTATATTAATGTTTAGACAACTTTATTGGTTTATTAGCTGCAAATATGGCAATAATAATTGAGAAAATTCTCAACAAATGTTTAGAAAAGTAAAATTTAACTATATTTTTGTTGTTAGTGACGACTATTTTTCCAGTTTAAGTCAAATATGTGCCGCCCGTTGCAAGTGCAAGTCTGGGGAATATATAAAAAGATGTCCGGATCATCGATCCGGACATCTTGTGATTTTCAAAGGGTAAATATTATTTACCGAAGTAACGCTGGTAGAGACCATAGAAGCCGCGGCCGTGACGAGCCTCGTCTTTTGCCATCTCATGAACAGTGTCGTGGATAGCGTCAAGGTTCTGCTCTTTTGCGTTCTTTGCAATACGCATCTTGTCAGCGTTTGCACCAGCCTCAGCGTGCATACGTTTCTCAAGGTTGGTCTTGGTGTCCCAAACCATGTCACCGAGAAGCTCTGCAAACTTTGAAGCGTGCTCAGCTTCTTCCCATGCATAGCGTTTGAAAGCCTCTGCGATTTCGGGATAACCCTCGCGGTCAGCCTGGCGGCTCATTGCAAGATACATACCAACTTCAGTGCATTCACCGATAAAGTGGTTGTTGAGGTCTTTGATCATTTCGGGGTCTGTTCCCTTTGCTACGCCAATCTCATGCTCAGTAACGAACTTAAGAAGCTCGTCTTCGTTCATCTCTTTGAATTTTGACTGGGGAGCGCCGCACTGCGGGCATTTCTCAGGAGCAACCTCACCCTCTGCGATATAACCGCAGATAGTGCAAATCCATTTTTTTGCCATAATTTTAATTGTCTTATTTTAAGTTATAAACGTTTTTCAGGGGATAAGCGACAATGAAAATAGTCGCGATATTCTCTTTTTCACTAACAACAAAGTTAGAAACATTTTATTTAAAATCCAAATAAAAAAAGTTAACTTTGTAAAAAATAGAAAAAGAATTATAATAAGTTGTGAGAAAAAAACGCAACATATCGGAAATAATTGAAATTGCTGTAAAGAATCAATTCAAGAAAAATGGTGTTGATAAGGTTATTGCCGGAATCAGCGGTGGTGCCGACAGCACTGCTTTGCTTCTGGCTTTGATTTCTGTGGATATAGAAGTTTTGGCTGTACATTGCAATTTTCATCTGAGGGGAGAGGAGAGCATGCGTGACCAGAAAGCTGTGGAATTGCTTTGCGGTTCACTTGGCGTTCCTCTTAAAGTGGTTGATTACGATGTAGAGGAGTATATGCGTGGTCGTAATATCTCAGTAGAGATGGCGTGTCGAGATCTTCGCTACAATGATTTCAGACGTATAATGGCGGAGACAGGAGCACAGAGGATCGTGCTCGCCCATAACGCGGATGATAATGTGGAGACTTTGCTTCTAAATCTTTTGCGCGGCTCCGGAATTACCGGATTAAGAGGGATGTTATGCGATACGGGTGAACTTATGCGTCCTATGTTGAATATATCAAGGAGCGATATTGAGAAGTATCTTGCGGAGAAGGGTGTTGCGTTTGTTGTGGACTCAACTAATCTTGAGTCCGGTTATCGTAGGAATTTCCTGCGGAATGATGTGATACCACTGATAGAGAAGAGGTGGCCGGGTGCGAAAAAAACAATTCTCACCACGATAGAGAACCTTCAAGCCGAGGAGCGCGTTTTAAAATGGGTGGAAAAAGAGATGGTTCCCGATGGCGACTTCCTGTCTTTGGATCTTATCTCCAATGCACCTGATCCTTTCTGGATGATCTACCGTTTTGCTTCGGCACATGGAGCAACTCGTGATATCTCGCTTGAGATTCATGATGTGTTCCTAAAAAAAGGAGGATGTCAGACTATTGTGGGAAAAAGTTGGAAATCCGGCAAAGGACGTCTGTTTTTTTCTATGAAAGGTTTGAATTATGTGGAATAAGTTTGCATAATTTGGATTTTATTCCTAAATTTGCGATATCAAACAATCCGGTTGTCGGTTGAGTCCGATATCTTCAATTGCTTTGCCGGATTAATCCCAAGATAAATTTCGTTTCATCCCGCATATTTACAGAATTAATGATTGTGCCCAGGATTGTGGACAATCAGGCAAACTTGGTTTAGCGACAGTATGATTACAAATACTTTTGCCGGGATAGACATGAAAAACAGTATAATACTTTATGTACAGTTATGATGATCTTATGAACATGGATGTGGACAAGCTACGTGATCTTGCCACTTCTATGGGAATGAAAAAAACAGCTTCCGCTGATCAGCAGGAGCTGGCTTACTATGTGATTGACAGCGAGTCGGAAAACACAGCAAAGGAGGCCGTGGCCAAAGGTGCCGGCAAATCCAGGACTCAGAAGGATAAAACACAGAAGGAGAAGAAACCTCGTGCAAAACGCGTTTCAAAGAAAGAAGCTGTTGCGGGTGAGCCTGTGGAGATTCCGGCGGAATCTGCAACATCCGAGCCTCAGGTATCTGCGCCGGAAGATACACCGGTGCAGGAAGCCTCTGCACCCAAGAAGCGTGGACGTAAACCGAAAGTTAAGGTCGAGGAGGCACCGGTTCCGGTAGCATCCGATGAAATCGTGGAACCGGAGGCTCCGGTAGCGTCAGCGCCTGTAATGCCGGTTGAGCCACAGCCCACTAATACAGATTCTGAGCAAAGACCTGAGGCGGTAGCCGAGGCTGCTGATAAAGAGCGAATGTTCCCTACAGTGGTTGAGGAGTCTGTTGAGCCGGCAGATAATACAGGAACTTCGGAATTGCGTATATTCCAGTCTCCAAAGGCTAAGGAGAAACCGTCGCTTGATGCTTTCTTCTCAAATGCAAAACGCCGCACGTTTGTTCCCCGTTCGCAACGGGAGATCCAGGAAGCTGAGAAGGCCGCGGCTGTCGCTCCTATCATAATAGCGGATCCTGCTCCTGTAAAGCCATTGTCGCCAAAGCAGCAGAAGCATCTCACTAAGAAGCAACGCATGCAGCAGCGTCAGCTTGAAAAGCAGGCAAATGCCCGCCAGCCGGAGACAAGTTATGATTTCGATGGTATTCTTACAAGCATCGGAGTGCTTGAAGTGATGCCGGATGGATATGGCTTCCTGCGCTCAAGCGATTATAATTATCTCGGAAGTCCGGATGATGTTTATGTTTCGCAGCAGCAGATCAAGGATTTCGGTCTCAAGACTGGTGATGTGGTAGAGGGTGGTATTCGTCCTCCGCGTCAGGGAGAAAAGTATTTCCCCTTATGCAAGATCGATTCAATCAACGGTCTGTCTCCCGATGTGATTCGTGACCGTGTGCCATTCGAGCATCTTGTGCCTCTTTTCCCTGAAGAGAAATTCAATCTTACAGCCGGGCGTTCCGGAAATATCTCCACACGTGTTGTCGACATGTTCGCCCCGATAGGCAAAGGTCAGCGAGCTCTCATCGTCGCTCCCCCAAAAACGGGTAAGACAATCCTTCTCAAGGATATCGCCAATGCCATTGCGGCAAATCATCCGGATACATATATAATCATGCTTCTTATCGATGAGCGTCCGGAGGAGGTGACAGATATGGCACGCAGCGTGAACGCGGAGGTAATTGCTTCAACGTTCGATGAGCCGGCGGAACGTCATGTCAAGATTGCCGGTATCGTGCTTGAGAAAGCGAAACGTCTTGTGGAGAGCGGACATGATGTGGTGATAATGCTTGACTCGATCACTCGTCTTGCACGCGCATACAACACCGTCAGCCCGGCTTCCGGTAAAATCCTTTCAGGTGGTGTGGATGCAAATGCCCTGCAGCGTCCCAAGCGTTTCTTCGGAGCCGCGCGCAATATTGAGAATGGCGGTTCACTCACCATTATAGCAACAGCACTCACCGAAACCTCATCAAAGATGGATGAGGTGATTTTCGAGGAGTTCAAGGGTACAGGCAATATGGAGCTTCAGCTTGACCGCAAACTTTCCAACAAGCGTATATTCCCAGCTGTGGATATTATTGCTTCCTCAACACGCCGCGATGATCTGTTGCTCAGTGAAGAGACTCTCAACCGCATGTGGATTGTGCGCAATTATCTTGCGGATATGACTTCCCTTGAGGCAATGGAGTTCATCAAGAAGCGTATGGAGATGACGCGAAATAATGAGGAGTTGCTTCTCACTATGGATAAGTAATTTCTTACTATGTATAAGTAATAAGTGAATACATTAGGAAAATATATTAGGCTCACAACTTTCGGTGAAAGTCACGGGCCTGCGATGGGGGGCATTCTTGACGGAATGCCCTCGCGCGTACAGATTGATGCGGATAGGGTGCAGTCGGAACTTGACCGTCGCGCTCCCGGCCGCGTCGCTCTCACATCCGCACGTCGAGAACCGGACAAGATTGAAATATTGTCCGGAATCTCTGCTGAAGGTCTGACATTGGGAAGCCCAATCGGATTTATAATCCGTAACCGTGATGCGAGGTCAGCCGATTATTCCGCTTATGAAGGTAAGTTTCGTCCCAACCATGCCGATTATACATATCATGAGAAATATGGAATCCATGATTTCAGAGGAGGGGGGAGAGCCAGCGCACGTGAGACAGTGTCTTGGGTGGCTGCCGGAGCCATATGCCGCCAATGGCTCGAAACTTATGGTATCAAAGTGGAGGCAAGATTAATCGAGACCAATAATATTGGCGAGATTGCAGCCAAAGGTGACAGCACGGGAGCAATAGTGGATGGCATGATCACTGGTCTTCCGGTAGGAATCGGTGAGCCGGTGTTTGATAAGCTCTCTGCTCGCCTGGCGCAGGCTATGATGAGTATAAATGCAGCGAAGGCTTTTGAATATGGCGATGGCACAGCGGCTGCGGATGCCATAGGGAGCGAGGTTCAGGATAAACCGTTTATCGATCCGCAGGATGGAAAGGTTAGATTTAAAACGAATCATTCCGGAGGGATCCAAGGTGGTATTTCTAATGGCATGCCGGTAAACTTTAAAGTATATTTCAAACCGACTCCCACAATAATGCAACCGATGGATACTATTGACACAAGCGGATGTGAGGTCACGATTGATCCGCGTGGCCGTCATGATCCATGTGTGGCGGTCAGGGCAGTGCCTGTGGTTGAGGCGATGGCTATTCTTACAGTATCAGATTTATTGAGATATGCATTATAAGGATTTCTCAGCATACATGAGGGAAAAGTTTCCTGATGTCAGAGTGCAGAAGATCTCTGTCAATGCAGGATTCTCATGTCCCAACCGTGATGGAACAATTGGTAGAGGAGGATGTATATATTGCGATAATTCCTCTTTCACTCCGTCGTATTGTTTCAAAGAATCCGGAGTAAGGGCTCAGATCGAAGCGGGAAAGAAATTTTTCTCCAGAAAATACCCGGAGATGAAATATCTTGCATATTTTCAATCTTTCAGCAACACTTTCGGCAGGTCGGTAATGGAGCTGGAATCACTTTACAGAGAAGCTTTGGATATTGAAGATGTTGTTGGAATAATAATAGGCACAAGACCCGATACTCTTCCACCGGAAATTGTGGAGATGTTGGGTAGGCTTAATGCAGAGCGTCCGGTTATTGTAGAGATAGGGGCTGAGACATGTCATGACAAGACTCTTGAAATAATAAATCGTGGTCATGATTGGAAGCAGGTGGAGGATGCAGTCTTCCGACTCCATGAGGCTGGAATATCGGTCGGGTTGCATTTGATAGCTGGTCTGCCGGGAGAGGATGATGATATGGTGTTGGAAAGTGTGAGAAAAGCGGTTGTTCTACCGATAGAATCCATAAAAATGCATCATCTGCAGATATTGGACGGAACCCGCTTGAAATCGATGTGGGAGAGAGGGGAGGTGGACGTAACACCATTTAATGTGGATAATTATATTGAATTATGCATAAAAATAATTAAATTAGTGCCCCGAAACATCGCGATCGAGCGTTTTCTTGCCAGTTCACCGCCGGAAAAGGTAGTTGCGCCGAAGTGGGGGATGAAGAACTATCAGTTTGTAAACCTTTTGAACTCGCGATTGTCTAAGGATAGTATGTAAAGTCCGTCTCATGAAATTAACCCTTAAGAGCGGATTCTAAATTAAAGAAATAACAAATTATAATATATGAAACCAATGGTTATTGCGGCTATTGCCGCTATTGTAGCTCCGGTTGCAGCCTCTGCGGATGTGACTGTGAAATTTCCGGAAGGGAAAGCTGATTCCATCTATGTGGTGGAGCATATGTTGATAAGTGATCAGGTGAGTCCGCGTGCTGAACGCCCGCAGCCGGTAGCCGACACTTTGAAATCTGTGGGTGGTATAATGAAATTTGAACTCGATGCAGCCGGTCCTGCCCGATATATGATTCCTTTCGGCGGTCCTCGTCAGGGAATCGATCTTTATGCTGCACCCGGTGAGAATCTTGCTGTCATTGTTTCTTCAGAATCTCCTCTTGAATATGTGGTGACAGGTTCAAAGCTTATGGATGGTATAACTGACCTGAAACAGAAATCCGGAGAAATAATCGGTAAGTATCAGGCTGCAGCAAATGCAACTCCCCGTGATGAAGCCGGCATGGAAGCAGCTCAGAATGCCTATAGCGCTCTGTTTAAAGATTACATGACCGCGAATCCCGAAAATCCCGCATCGTTATATGCATTGCTTAATATGGATGGTGAGGATTTCATGAATGCTTATGCTGGTTTGAGTGATGCTCTGAAATCTACTGCACTTTTCCCTCTTGTCGAGAATCAGAAAACTTATGTGGAGAAATCCATCGAGGCTGATAAGAAGATGCAGGAATTGCAGTCAGGGAACGTAGAGGCTCCCAATTTCACATTGAAGAATCTTGAAGGAAAAGATGTCAGCCTGTCTGATTTCCGAGGCAAATGGGTGATTATCGATTTCTGGGGTAGCTGGTGCGGATGGTGCATCAAGGGTTTCCCGAAGCTCAAGGATGCTTATGAGCAGTATAAACCAGAGCTTGAGATCTTGGGAGTTGACTGCAATGAACCTGAGGCAAACTGGCGTAAAGGAGTCGAGAAATACAAACTTCCCTGGGTGAATGTCTATAACCCTGCTGATACTGATATTCTCACTAATTATGCTGTCCAGGGTTTCCCGACAAAAGTAATCGTGAGTCCGGAAGGCAAGATAGCCAATATCACGGTAGGTGAGAATCCAGCTTTCTTTGATACACTTGCAAAGCTTATCAACGGTAAATAAACTCCTCTCCTGTAGGATACTTAATATAGTAAGAGTCGGGCGATCAACGTCCGACTCTTATTATTTTATACTGTTGTTCGGTAAAATATAATCACGCAGAGGCGCGGAGGCGCAAAGGATTTATACCGCTCAATCTCGACGCGGAGGTCGTTACCACTCCTTCAGAAGCGCAGAGACCGTCCGGCCACGCTCCGCGCCTTTGCCAAAATCGCCACGCGATTCTCCGTGATCTTTATCACCATCACCGGTTTTCCAACTCAAAACTTTGCGGCTCTGCGTCTCTGCGTGATATACGACCATATAATGGGGCTTGTCAAGATTTAAATTCCAATATTTATGATTGTCATACATGTTTACCGGACAGTAATGATTATTTTACTGAAAAGTCAAGCTTATTTTGAAGGCAACTCTTTCTTATGTAATATCCTTTTGATCTCTTTCTTAAGGATATGATGGGCAGGATGCACCATCTGACCGTGGTCATGACCATCAATCTTGTATATTTTTACGTCAGGATGTCCGGTTAGACGCATCATTCGCCACATATATAGGTTTTCTTCATATCTACCGTATAGCTCTTCTTCTGCGTCTCCGGTAATTATTACGTATGGAGGGGCGTCTTTACGCACGTGGAATAAGGGCGCGTTGCGGTCGATCAGTGGAGTCAAGGGGTCTATTCCCATTTTCTTTCTGTCGGAAAAATGAGTGATTACTTGTCCGGAATATGGTATGAGAGCACTTATGGAATCTGCATTGACCCCGTATCGGTCAAGACGGCTTTTATCAAGACCTACCATGGATGTGAGAAATCCCCCGGCTGAATGTCCTGAAACAATAATTTTTGATTTGTCACCACCATATTTTTCGGCATTTGCGAATGCCCAAGCCACTGCTTCTGCTGCATCATCAATGCAATCTTCAACGTTTACATGCGGTGTTAGTCTATAGTTGGGAGCTATTACCACAAAGCCTGAATTCATGAGTTCAGATGGGATGGATTTGCTTCCACCGGTGAGACCACCTCCATGAAACCATATCACTACAGGTGCATTACTGACATTATCAGGTCTGTAAACATCAAGTTTCAGTCTTTCTTTGGAGTATCGATCATTTTTTGAGGAATATGGTATGTCCTTCTCAATGCCATTCGTGTCAGAGGCAACGGCTGGAATCGAGAATATTATAAAGGTTAAAACGGATGTCAGAAAATGTTTCATCATTAATCAACTTCTTATTTTAATCGATAATGTGGATTGTCAGCAAGAAACGGATTTGCCGCGCGTTCTCTGCCGATTGTAGTTGCCGGGCCATGGCCGGGGTAGACAACTGTTGAATCGGGTAGGGGCAAAAGGTTTTCCCTGATTGACTTGATGAGTTGACCACCGTTACCGCCCGGAAGGTCGGTGCGTCCTACTGAGCCTTGGAAAAGCGCATCGCCGGTGATTACAAACCCTCCGGCCCGGTCATATAGCGCCACGCTTCCCGGTGAATGTCCCGGAACGTGAATAACTTCCAGCGTGCCGTTTCCGATATGTATCTCTTCACCGGGGGTAAGGTAAGAGTCAATAGTGACATCCCTTACTTTCTCGTTGATTCCAAAAGCATCTGCCTGTTGGCGAAGACGATCTGAAAGGAATTCATCATCTTTGTGTCCGAATAGCGGTACACGATACTTGTCTTTTGCATATGCAGCCCCTATGGCATGGTCAATATGCATATGCGTGTTTATGATATGGGTTACCTCAAGGTCATTGCGGGATATGAAATTATCAAGAGCCTTTTCTTCCTCGGCATTAATCATGCCGGGATCGATGATGGCGGCTTTCTTTTGTTCGGGATCATATACCACATAGGTATTTATGCCGAACAGAGAGAATTCAAATTTCGCTATATTCATAATAATATATTTTTATAAGACGGACTCTTAGCGAATCAAACTATTGTGTAGGCTATTTTCTTTGTATCGAAGAACGGCTCTTCAAAATACTGTGAAATATCCAGAATCTCAC
>OFFM01000647.1_pt1 | contig 25396 bp, 19 predicted proteins | sample 1521401 | NCBI WGS metagenome assembly OFFM01 (sample SAMEA3504118, study PRJEB24116) | mouse gut metagenome | biome: mouse gut; feature: mouse-associated habitat; material: faeces | place: Denmark | collected 2011
ATCCTGCTACAATAAGTTTAGACTTCGACCGTGCTTTGTATTGGGTAGAGGTAGGCGCGCAGCCCACTGACACAGTTCGTGCAATCCTTTCCAAAGAAGGAGTAATGCTTATGAAGCATCTCCGTGGTGGCGTTAAGAAAGGCGCTTTCACAGAGGAAGAGGCTCAGCGTCGTTTTGATGCTTGGAAAGCAGAGCGTGTAAAAGTAGAGGATGCAGCAAAAGCTAAGGATGCAGCCAAGGCAGCAGAAGAGGCTAAGGCAAAATTCGAGGCAGAGGTTGAGAAAAACCGCCTGAAAGGTGAGGCAGTAGCAAAGAAGAAAGCTGAGAAGCTCGCAGCTGAAGAGGCAGCGGCTAAGGAAGCTCTCGAGGCTGAGACTGCAGAGGCTCCCGCAGAGGAGGCAGCTGAGTAAAGCGCATCATCCTTAAAAATAGAATCCGCAGACCTTACGGTCCGCGGATTTTATTTTTTATCAATAATTTAAACTTTCGTAAAAATAAAGTTTAGTTGACTTCATGTCCTTACTTATAACGTGAATAGATTTCTATTCCTTTCTGTTTTGCTTTCTTTATATCAGAAGGGTCTGAGGGATTAATGCCATATTTGGAAAGAGACGGTATGACAACCTGTGTGCCAGGACGTATGCGGTCAGGATGTCCGAGGATGGCTTTATTCTCTTCATATATGTATGGCCATAGATTGAAGTTGCCGTAATGTTCCTTGGCCATTGTGGTCAGATATCTTGTTTTGGATATGGTGTCATACACTACCTCGTCAGAGGGGCGGGTCGGCGCTATATCTTCAGTATCTTTGGAGGTATCGGAAGTAGCAACATCAGTATGATTTGCAGATTCATCTTTGTTTGCTTCCGAGGCGATATTGTGTCCTGATTGAACTCTATTTTGAGAAAGGATTGTTGCAATGCTCTCTTTTTCAGAGGTGAAAAGTTCTGACCATTTCTCAAACATGAAAATATATGCAATCAGGCAAATTATTGCAGAACAAGCCACACCACATGCAAAACCCAGTATGAAGCGGTAGGATTTCTTGTTTTCATAGAAAGTCTCAGTAACTTCTTCTTCCTGGGGATTCTCATAAGAGTTTGCCTCATGATATATTGTAGGTGACGCGTCTTTGGTTTCTATAAAATCAACATTCTCTGTTGCTCGTATTTCCTCTGTGTCTGAAATATTTGTCATTACAGTAGAGACAGCAGCTTCAGAGGTCTCTGTCTCCTCTTGTATATTTTCAATTTCGCTCTCATCTTCAATATCATCAGGAATTTCTATTGATTCAAATATCGCGAATGGGGCATTGATTTCCTCTGCAAGCTCCTTTGTTGGCACGAATGATAATTTAGCATGCCTCGGAATCTCAATCTCACGCCCGGTATTTACGTCAACGCTCTTGCGCTCCATTACTGTCGTCACTTTGAAGGTGCCGAGTCCCTTTACCTTTACGCTATCTCCTGATTCGAGAGTGTCTACAATTGTATTGAAGAATTCCCGGAGGAAATCTTCACATTGTTTCTTAGGTTTCCCCGAGCGGTTGGCAAGGAGAGTGATAAGAGAAGGAAGTGTGATTTTTTCGTTCATGTCAGCGGATCTTCTGTTTTAGGAGTGCGGAAGGCTTGAAATTTACAGAAAGTTTGGGGGGGACAAGGAGTTTCTTCCCGGAAGATGGGTGTACGGCTATCCTTTCTGCGCGTAGTTTTGTCTCGAATGTGCCTACCGAAGGTATGGCTACGGCATCTCCATCCTTTATCGAATCACATATGATCGAACAGAGAATATCTGCCATTTCAGAAATCTCTTCTCGGCTTTTGTCGAGCGACTGTGCGATTGTGTCTATCAGTTTCCTGTTATCCATATTGTATCTATGCCGAAATTGCGGCACACGTATCTACAAAGTTAGCAAAAAAAATTGACTTTGATGAAATTTTTATAATTTTGACGCGTCTAATAAATAAAACAACAAAACAATCATAAATAAATTCAATATGAAAAGAAAGATTACAGCAATTGCATCATTGGCCTTGTTATTCTGTGTGTCGGCTACAGCACAGATATTTTATAAAGTGGAGGGTAATGGATTAAAGGCTCCCTCCTATATATTCGGAACTCATCATCTTGCGCCTCTTTCTGTAATTGACGAGGTGCCTGGTTGCCGCGATGCTTTCAAATCCGCAGAACAGGTGGTTGGAGAAATTGACATGACCGTCGATCAGATGGAGCTTGCTATGAAGATGCAACCCTATATGCTCGCTCCTTCTGACAGTACACTTTCAAAGGTTATTTCAGAGGAGGATTTCAAACGCATCAACGAGGAGTTCAAGAAGTGGGCACCTATGCCAGGAATGGAGCTTCAGATGCTTGACATGATGAAACCTATGGTGGTTACTGCAATGGTTTCCGTTGAGATGGTTAAAAAGGAATTGCCCGGGTTTAACCCAACAGAGCAGCTTGATACTTATTTCCAGGGACAAGGTAAAGCCACCGGTAAATCTGTCAAGGGACTTGAGACTCCTGAATTCCAAGCAGGTGTGCTTTATGGAACTGAACCTATATCAAACCAGGCTAAGGCACTTGTTGAGCTTCTTGACAAGCCGGAGGAGAATATAGCGAAGTCAAAAGAACTCAATGAGGCTTATCTTGCCCAGGATATCGATGCGCTTTATGCGCTTTCGAAGGAGGAGAATGGAGAATCAAGCGAATTTATGGAACTTCTGATAAATAAGCGTAATGCTGACTGGATCAATAAGCTTCCTGCCATCATGCAAGAGGCTCCTGCGTTTGTTGCTGTCGGAGCTCTTCATCTTCCCGGAGAGAACGGAGTAATAGAAGGGTTGCGTAAAGCCGGATATAAGGTGACCCCTATTAAGAAGTAACAGATTGTAATAATATGTAAATAAATATAGGAAGATTATTAATATAATCAGTTGTATTTATACATTATACATCCCGTATCGAATTTTTAAGTGATATTTCTTTGAAATTTGATATGGGATGTTTAATTTTACGTATTAATCATAAAACCGAACTAATACATGGAACTACCTTTCGCAGAATCCTGGAAAATCAAGATGGTCGAGCCTATCCGCAAAAGCACCCGCGAGGAGCGTGAGAAATGGCTCAAAGAAGCAGATTATAATGTATTCATGCTTCGTGCTGACCAAGTGTATATAGATTGCCTCACAGACTCGGGCACAGGCGCAATGAGCGACCGCCAATGGGCAGCGATGATGACCGGAGATGAGTCATATGCCGGTGCGCGCTCTTTTTATGAACTGAAGGATACGATCACACGAATCACCGGCTTTGAATACATAATTCCTACTCATCAAGGAAGAGCAGCTGAGAATGTGCTGTTCTCGCATCTTGTGAAAGAGGGGGATATTGTGCCCGGTAACTCTCATTTCGATACAACTAAGGGTCACATCGAGAGCCGTAAGGCTTTTGCCGTAGACTGCACGGTTGATGAGGCGCGTAACACGCAGCTTGAGGTGCCATTCAAGGGTAATGTGGATCTCAAGAAGCTTGAGGCTGTGCTTGAGAAGGATGCAGATAAGGTTCCTTTCATCATCGTTACAATCACCAACAATACAGCCGGAGGACAGCCTGTTTCAATGGAGAACCTCCGTGGGGTGCGTCGTCTCGCTGACAAGTTCGGCAAGAGAGTTATATTCGACTCCGCACGTTTCGCAGAAAACGCATATTTCATAAAGATGCGTGAGCCTGAATTCAAGGATGCCACAATCAAGGAGATCTGTCGGGAGATGTTTGCACTTGCAGATGCTATGACTATGTCTTCCAAGAAGGATGGTCTCGTTAACATGGGAGGTTTCATCGCCACTCGATGGGAAGATATCTATGAAGGGGCAAAAAGATTTGTGATTCCATTCGAAGGTTTCCTTACTTATGGCGGCATGAATGGCAGGGACATGGCTGCTCTTGCTGTCGGTCTTGATGAGAATACAGAGTTTGATATGCTCCAGACGCGTATCAAGCAAGTGGAGTATCTTGCTGCCAAGCTTGATGAGTATGGCATACCTTATCAGCGTCCTGTTGGCGGACATGCATTGTTTATAGATGCAGACAAAGTTCTGGACAGGATACCCAAAGAGGAGTTTCCTGCCCAGACCCTTACTATAGAACTCTACCGTGAAGCCGGTGTAAGAGGATGTGAGATCGGATATCTTCTCGCCGACCGTGATCCTGTGACACGCGAGAATCGTTTCGATGGTAATGATTTTGTGCGTCTATGTATCTGCCGTCGAACCTACACCAATAACCATATGGATGTTATCGCGGCTGCACTTAAGAATGTATATGACCGTCGCCATGAGATCACGCGTGGTGTCAAGATAAAATGGGAAGCAGAGCTTCTTCGCCATTTCACTGTGAAACTGGAGCCTCTGGGCTAACCGGTTTCGGAGCGGGCACTGGTCCGCAATAGAGGGCTGCGCCGGGGTAAAGACCTGCCGGAGGCACGCCCGGTCGTCCGGGGGTTCCGCTGTCTGTGAAGAACGGATAGGGGAGCCCCCAGATGTATTCAGCATCTTTACCCGGGCTGAGATACCCGTCTACGATGGTGTCGCGGCCGGAAGGATTCTCAAAGGTGTAGAGATGGAAGCGATATAGCATCACGGCGAGGTGCTCAAACACTGTCGACTGAATTGCTTCATACGGTAACCATGCCGATGTGGATGTGAAGCAATAGAGCTGCAGTGGTATGCCTGCCGCTGTCTGTCCTAATGTGCTGATGAAGCAGTCGTCAGAATGACTGATATTTGGATTCTGGTCAAGATATAATTTGAGATATGCACGGAACACACCTAAATTAGATTCGATAGATCCATCTACAAGTCCGGCTGAATTATTGACATCCTCGATTTTGCCGGCATTGCGCTGCTCGATTTTTTTCTCGATCCATTCTTTCATAAGTGGTATTTTTGCGAATTCAGCGAGCATTGTGTCATCGGTTGTAACTACGCTGTCTGCATCAATCATATATGAGCGCTGGATTCGGCGTGTCTTGCTGAGCTGCATGTTCCGGTAGCTCTTGAAGCCGCTGCTGATAAGGTTATATGGGGGAATAGTGGATATTGTCTTATCCCAGTTTTCAATCTTTATTGCGGTCAACCCTACCTCTACAACTGTTCCGTTGGCATCTGAGCCGTTGGGCACGATCCAGTCTCCTTCATGCAGGGAATCGTTTTCTGCAAGCTGCACTCCGGCGACAACTCCGAGGATATTATCTTTGAAGACAAGCATCACCACAGCGGAGAATGCACCAAGGCCTGCGAGCATCGATCCCGGGGATTTGTCAACGAGAATTCCTACGACCACAATGGCTCCGATAATCCAGATTATCAGTTTAACGAGCTGTACAATACCGTTAAGCGGCAGATGGCGTTTGTTGGCGCGGCTGTCAATATGCTTCCATATCACATCTGCAAGTGTTGTGAATGTGCGGCATAAAATGAAAACAATATAGACCCATGTCGCTTTTGTCAGCCATGAGGCGAGCGTCTCCTTGCCGTTAAGGGTGAATTGTATAAGAATAAGGAATATTATAGGCGGTATGATTCTGCATATCTTTGTGAAGAAGTGATGTTCCACCAGATATTCGTAGAAATCACTTTTGACATGCGGACCTATCTTGTTGAGAATGAAAACAAGCAACCATTTTACAAGCATTCCTATGCTGATTGCCAAAAGGAATACGATTGTTGCATATATCAATAGGAAAAGAGTGTCATGGTGTTCAAGACCGAAGAGGTTAAGAAACCAGTATACACATTTCATCAATACTCGGGCTATAAAGTATGAGCTCTCTTCCGTTGTGCTGGAGAGATGAAGTCCCAATGCATCCTGCACGTGGGAATCAGCCTGTGTCGCGGCTTGTTGTATTGCCAGTGAAATCATATTGTATCAAAGCATATGGTTATGTCTTTAATACAACCTCACTCGTTAAAAAGTTCAGACGTTTTGTGGCTAAAATGAAGCGGGACGACAATCACTTGCCATCCCGTTTGCTGTGCAAATATATGTAAAACACTATTATGAAACAATTATTTCAATCTGAGTGTCTGACCAGCCTTTATCTTGTCGGAGCTTGCCAGACTGTTGATTCTCCTCAGAGTGGTTGTTGACATACCGTATGATCTTGCGATTGATGATAGTGTATCGCCTTTCTTGACGGTATATGTTGTTTTTGAGGAGTTGCCTTTCTTATAAGGATTCTCTTTCTCTGATTTCGCAAGATTTCTCGATGGTGCGAAATTTCTTGGCTTTGTGTATGTTGACTTTGAGAAAGTGTATGTGTCAGTGTGGGTTGTCTGGTTTGCGAAATCGAAAATAGCCGAAGGATTGATAGCATATCCCATGAAGCGTGTTTCGAAATGCAAGTGGGGGCCGGTGCTTCTGCCGGTGCTGCCACCAAGACCGATCGGTTGACCAGCCTTCACAGTCTGATCCGGTTTCACAAGATGTTTGTTGAGGTGTCCGTATACAGTCTCCAGGCCATTGGGATGACGGAGAACTACATAGTTGCCATAACCTCTTGCTTCATATGCCGTAATGCGCACCTTGCCGTCAAAAGCAGCGTATATTGTATCGTTGCTACGGATAGCGAGGTCGATACCTTTGTGCATTCTTCCAAATCTGGCGCGGTAGCCATAGTTGGATGTTATTCTTCCGGGAACCGGCATAAAATATCCTGTGACATCAATCACTTTTGTATCGGGCACATCGGATGCCTTGAATGGATTCACAGCCTTGCTGTTCCATCCTTCAGTGTAGATATCGAGCTCAGGTTCCAGATCGTCGATAAGGTCGATAAATGTGTTTTTCTCCACCAGGCGTATCTGGTCTTTGCTTTTTGCCTGGTTGGCAAGAAGCTGCTTGTGCATGTCTGAGTGAGCAGCTTTCGATACAATCTGTTGGGCGGATGCTCCGCTGACTCCCATAGCCATAAGGATAGCCGCGCCAAGTATGTTCCTTAATCTTATCATTTCGTTAATTAAATTCGAGGAGATAGGCCTTTCGAAAAAGAGAGGGTTTCCGTTATAATTTATTATAATTTTATTTCAGATCGTCCTCACCATAAATGAATGATGAATTGGCGGGTGTATAGTCGAAAATCTCTTCAGGTTTAAAGAATCTTGCAAGTTCGATTTTGGCGTTTTCCACAGTGTCGCTCGCATGGACTATGTTCATTTGTCCGCTCATGCAGAAATCGCCTCGGAGGGTGCCGGGAGCTGCCTTGCGTCCATTTGTCACGCCTGTCATCTCTCGGAATACGCTTACGACATCAACACCCTTGAGACACATTACCACTACAGGAGATGCTGTCATGGAAGCGACAATCGAAGGGAAGAACGGTTTGTCAACGAGATGTGCGTAATGCTCACGAAGTATCGCCTCGTCAAGCTGAATCATCTTCATTCCACATATGATCAATCCTCTTTTCTCGATTCTTCCGATCACTTCACCGATAAGATTGCGTTCGATAGCCGAAGGTTTGAGGATTACGAGTGTCTGTTCCATGCTTGTTTATTCTTTACAAATTTTAAGATTTTCAACTTCTTACGATTCAAAGATAATTAAAATCATCCCTAATTCCCAATTATTTTACAACTTTTTTTTCTTCATCTGAAAAATCTACGCATTATTGACCATCTAACTTTATACTATATGGCTTTTTATGGAGAAAATATGTTTTACAACATGCTTTTAAACAATTTGCACACACCATTAAGGCGTGTGCAAATTTTGAATGTTGATATTGTTAATATATGTTAATGCAAAATAAGATATTTGGAATATAATATGTTATGCAATTCACTTAATGAATTTACATACTCTTGATTTGTATCAGGGCATTTCTGCTGCAGGCAGCTCATTGTAGTTTCCTTTGCGTATAATCTCAAGGATAAGATGAAGCTTTCCTACCTCATCCGGATATTCGGATGCGACATTCTTGTCTTCGTAGATTTGCTTCATGTTAAAAAGCTGCTGCACCGGTGCGCAACCTGTTTCTACATATGCTCCGCGTGGTTTCATCTTGGGGAAGGTGCTTGCCTCTACGTATTTCCAATCAGGAACTCGCAGCGCAAGGGTATGGTCGTATCCCTGCTGCACAACCCATGGGCGGCTTGTCATGTCTCTTCCAAGCCAGTTGTCCATTCTGTTGAATGAGTCCGATGCACTGCCCTTTGGCATCTGTACACCGAGGAATCCGGCGAATGATGCAACAAGGTCGATTTGAGAAAGAACAGTGGCATTTTCTCCGGTATTGAGCTTTCCTGCCGGCCAGTGAACTATAACCGGAACTCTTGTGCCGCCTTCATACAAGCTGTATTTGGATCCTCTGAGTTCTCCTGTAGGTGAATGTCCGTTTAGAAGCTCCTGGGCATGATCATCATAACCGTCGTTGAGAACAGGACCGTTATCGCTCGATACGATTATTATTGTGTTATCGAGAATCTTCATATCCTCAAGAGTTTTCAGAAGCTGACCTACCGACCAGTCGAACTGTGCGATGGCGTCGCCACGGAGTCCCATCTTGTTTTTGCCGCGGAAGCGGTCATGAGGGAAGCGGGGAACATGCACGTCGTTTGTTGCGAAATACATGAAGAAGGGCTTATTGCCGTTTTCCTTAATGAAATTTATGGCGTGTGTTGTTATGGAGTCTGCGATATTCTCATCTTTCCACAATGCCTTGCCGCCGCCTTTCATATAGCCGATACGGGAGATACCGTTGACAATCGACATATCATGTCCGAATGTGGGCTTAAGATTATACAGCAGTTCCGGATTATCTTTGCCTGTTGGTTCTCCTGGGAAGTTCTCTTTGTAACTCACCTCGATAGGTGCACTTGGATCATAATTGGCAACATGTCCGTTCTCAATGAATACGCAAGGAACGCGGTCGGCAGTAGCAGCCATTATGTAGGAATAATCAAAGCCTATGTCACCGAGTGCAGCGGGGAGTTGCGCGTTCCAGTCCTGTGTGCCTGTCTTGTCTCCAAGACCGAGGTGCCATTTGCCAATCGCACATGTTGAATACCCGGCTGATTTGAACATGTCTGCCATTGTGTATTGTTCAGGGCGGATGATCATGCCGGCATCACCGGGGGCTATGTCTGTGTCAGGTCTACGCCAGCTGTAATGGCCGGTCAGCATGGAATAGCGGGAGGGTGTGCTGGTGGCGGCAGTTGCGTATGCATTTGTGAATCGGATACCATTTGCGGCAAGGCGATTCACATTGGGTGTCTCGACATTTTTTGCACCATAGCATTGGAGGTCACCGTATCCGAGATCGTCAGCATAGATAATCAGGACGTTGGGACGAGACGTGTCAACTGTGCGTTTTTCCTTTTTGGGCGCTTCTGAGGCGCTTGCGGAAGCCATCACTCCGAGTGACATGACGGCTAACGCGCTTTTCATCGTTTTCATGAGTTAGGTTGGTTTATAGTGTTTATCCCTATGGGGTTATCTGTTCAGAAGGTGTCTTAAAGGCGAGATATTGAGATTCACGGTCTTGTTGGTATATAGGTTGTATTTGTTCTGATAACCTAAGCTGATAGCTTTGTCAATCATCTCCTTGCCTTTGGCGAGATCTCCGGTCTGTGCGTAGTATATCGCTGCCATGTAGTAATCGTCCTTAGTTTTGTTCTCTTTGTCGCGTAACGCGCGTTTCATTGTCTCGTCAGCATCCAGCTTCTTGCCGGCAAGACACTGGGCAAGCGCTTTGTAAGTGATGTCGCTGAAAGAATCCGGATCAGGAGTGTTTGCGATGCGCGTATATTCGAGTATCGCTTCTTTGGCATCATCAAGCATATTGAAATTTACGTAAGCTCTTATCATTCTCGCATAGAGATTTGCCGGGTCGATCATGGCTGCTTCATTGAGATTTTGCATAGCTGCCTTGGGGTCATTAAGGGCTATGTTTGCCAATGCTGACTGGGTGAGGGCTTCTATTGAGTTTGCATCTGCATGCAGAGCTTTTGTGGAGGCGAGCAGGGCAGCGTGCGGATTTCCTGCGGCAAGCTCAGTCTCGGCTTTCACAATCTGTGTGAATACGCTGTTCTCCTTCAGCACTGCAAGATCTGCATTGGTTGTAGCTTCCGACATTTTGTCAAGTGCCAGGCAGCATTTTGCCATATTGGCGTATACTGATGAGATCTGACCTTCCCTGGATTCCAGGAGATTTTTAAAGCCGGTGTATGCTTGATTATAGTTTCCACTGTTGAAAGCGATGCTTGCCTGGAGGAAGTAAAGAGGGTCTGTATTATCAGTGCGAGAGATTGCATAGTTGATAGCAGTCTCAACCGCCTGGTAGTTTTTATCCGCAAGATGAATCAATGATTCCAGAGGTCGGCTCGAATTACCATCTGCAAGGCTGAATGCGCTGAGATAGCTTGCGGCTGCATTCTCATCTTCGCCCATGTCTTCATAAAGTTCACCTACCCGGCAATATGTTAGATAATTGCTGGGATCTGCATTCTGAGCCTGGGTTATCAATTCGCGTGCATCCTCCTTTTTATTCATCATTATATCAGCACGTGCCATCCCGAAAAATGCCTCCTGGCTTCTGCTCTTTATTCTTTGCATGGCAGCAAAAGATCGATAAGCTTCTTCGGGCTGATTGAGATAAAGCGATACATTGCCTTTCTTATACAGCAATGCGTAGTCGTTTGGTGACAAAGCGAGTGCGTTGCTGACTGCAGTCATGGCTTTGTCATATTCCTTAGTCTGGATATATATGTCGGTGAGCATCGAATATTCATCGATTCTGAGATCTTTCTCCTTTTCAGGGGTATAATCCAAGGCTTTTATGATATCAACAAGAGCCTCGTCATACATTGAAAGGTTGTAATATTGTGTGGCTCTTTGATAAAGGGTGTTGTAATCTTTTGGATTTTCATTCAGTATGGCTTGATAGCCACGTAGAACGGCCTTTGTAAGTGGACTTATCTGCTGTGCGCCTGCTATGGCGGATGTCATGAGCGCCAGGCCCAGAAATATTGATTTTATTTTCATGTCGGGTTTATTGGTGGGAATTGATTTCGTTGAGTGCAATGCGTAGGGTTGTCAGATTACGCAGAAGCCCTGGGGCTTTTGAAAGGGGAAGCATGTTTGCCCCGTCGCTTTTGGCAACAGCCGGATTCTGATGGGTTTCCATGAAAATGCCGTCAGCTCCTGCCGCGAGACCGGACATTGCGATAGTTGATATAAGTTCCGGGAGTCCGCCGCTGACACCATCAGATGAGTTCGGCTGTTGAAGTGAATGGGTGATATCCATAATTACAGGACAACTGCATTCTCTGCGCATGACTGGAATTCCACGCATATCCACAACAAGGTCTCCATATCCGAAGAATGAGCCACGTTCTGTTACTGCAACATTGTCATTGCCAGATTCCCTTACCTTCTGACATGCGAAGCGCATCGAGGATGGAGAAAGGAACTGCCCCTTTTTTATGTTTACCATTTTACCTGTTTTTGCCGCAGCTACAAGGAGCTCGGTCTGCCGGCACAGGAATGCCGGAATCTGAAGTATATCCACGTATTCAGCTGCAATCTCAGCTTCTTCTGAGGAATGGATATCCGTCACTACTGGAATATGGAATGTCTCCCTTACTTTCCTGAGTATTTTCAATGCTTTTTCATCGCCTATTCCGGTAAAGGAGTCAAGCCTGCTTCTGTTTGCCTTTCTATAGCTGCCTTTAAAAATGTAGGGTATATCAAGCCCGGAAGCGGTTGTGAGTAGCTTTTCGGCGATTTCCATCGCCATGTCTTCTCCTTCAATGACGCATGGTCCGGCGAGCAGAAAGAAATTGCCGGATGCACTCGACCGGATGTATTGCGCGATATTATCTGTCATATTCTAACTTTTCAAATCATTAATCACATGTATTGCTGAAAGTGCGTATAATGCTGCTGTTTCAGTGCGGAGGCGGGTATTGCCGAATGTTGCTGGAATAAAGCCGGCTTCCACCGCAAGTTGCACCTCTTCAGGTGAGAAATCTCCTTCAGGTCCGATCAGTATTGTCACATCCTGTCCGGCAGTATATTGGCTTACAAGATCTTTTCTCGGGAATTCATCTGAACAATAGCCCATTATTCTTATATCTCCATTTTTGCATGTCAGAGAGCGTATAAACTCTTTGTATCCAATCATTCCCTCAAGTTGCGGCTTGGTGGCTTTCATGCTTTGCTTCATCGCTGAGACGAGAATCTTTTCGAGGCGATCAGTTTTTACGTCTTTGCGTTCGCTTCTTGCACACTTGAGAAACACGAATCTGTCAACACCGATTTCTGTGGCTTTCTCAACCATCCATTCCATCCGGTCAATGTTTTTTGTAGGAGCTACAGCAATGGTGATCTTGGGTTGCCAGTGTCGTGGTTCCTGTGTCTTTGATAGAATGGTCAGTGCTGTTTTTTTAGGATTGGCCTGGGTGATTTTGCATTCGAATGCGTTACCTTTGCCATCAACAGCATGTATGATGTCACCCTCTTTCATCCGCAGAACTCTACAGCAATGTCCTGACTCAACCTCCGGAAGAGTGAGCTCGGTTTCTATGTCAGGTGAAAAGAATCTGATCATCGGTTGGTTTTTGTTTCTTAATCAGGCGTTTTCTCCGGGCATCCCTTCGGGATCTCCTCCTGCAATGTCGGTTGCCTTGTCCACATTTATTTTCTCGGTTTGTTTGGGAGCCTTGAAAATAAATATGAAAAGTATGCTTATTATCAGAGCATATGCAGCGAAAATAAACCAGGAGTGCTGCCATCCTGGAAGGTTGTCAGCGGCAGATGTCATGCCGGACATATCCACATGCTTATTGACAACTAACGTGCCGGCGAGAAATGTGCCTACACTGGCTCCGATGCCATTGGTCATTATCATGAAAAGACCTTGGGCACTCGAACGCATTTTTGAATCTGTCTGCTGATCTACGAAAAGACCGCCGGCTACGTTGAAGAAATCGAATGCAACGCCATATACTATGCATGACAAAATTATCCAGATAAGCCCTGATCCGGTGTTTCCTATGCCAAAGAAACCAAATCGGAACACCCATGCCAGCATTGCGGTGAGCATAACTCCTTTGATGCCGAAGCGTTTGAGACATACCGGAATAAGAAGTATGCACAGAGCTTCGCTCGCCTGGGAAATTGCGGTAAGGGCTGTGGCATTTTTCGCTCCCCATGTGTTTGCATACTCGAGTATATTCTGGAATGAGTCGATAAACATTGTGCCGTAGCTATTGGTTATCTGGAGACATACACCAAGCAGCATTGAGAATATGAAAAACACAGCCATTGTGCGGCGTTTGAAAAGCTTGAATGCCGAAAGACCGAGAGTTTCTGTCAATGATGAGCCGGAAGTGGGGTTGACTGGACATTTAGGCATCGTCAAGGCATACAGCATCAAGATCAGGCTTACAACACCGGAAGATATGAACTGAGCGTAGGTGGATTGGAAATTGGTGAAATTCACGAATAATTCCGCGCATATGAAACCGATTGTTCCGAATACACGGATCGGAGGGAATGCTGTAACAGTGTCAAGACCAGCTTTATTGAGAGCGTTGAATGCCACCGAGTTCGACAGACCGATTGTCGGCATGAAGAATGCGATGGAGAGGGTGTAGAGGGTGAAGATCGTGCCAAACTCGACGTTGCCTTCGCTTTGCCAGCAATACCAGCCTACAAGCAACATGAATATACCTGCGAGTCCGTGGCATAAACTTAGCATTTTTTGAGCCGGAATCCATTTGTCGGCTACGATTCCTATGAGGGCAGGCATGAAGAGGGATACAAGACCCTGACCTGTGTAGAACCAGAATATGTGATCTCCAAGTCCGACGGAACCGAGATATATTCCCATCGAGACAAGATAACAGCCCCATACGGCGAACTCAAGGAAGTTCATGGCTATGAGGCGAGTTTTCATTGTGGTATTTGATGCCATAGTGTTTTTATAAGAGTTTCATTACGCAAAGATAACCATTATCTCGCTAATGTCAAAAAAATGTGAATTTATTTGTTCTCGGAATAAGGGTTCTTTAATGCACTGAGATATGAAGATCTGTGTTGTTTATCACTTTGAATCCGGTTGGAGTGCAATTTATGATTCCATCTTTCTCCAGTTTGTCCATTGCGGTGTGTAGCGATTCGGGGGAGAAGTTGAGAAATTTTGCAAATGAAGTCGGGTGAAAATCAAATGTTATATTTTCGGATGCGCGTGTGCAATATGTGGATATGAGGCGGGAAATGTTTGAAAGAAGGTTTCCATCCGGATAATTTGTAAAAAGCGAATGACGAAGCTGTGCTCTGTAGGAAATGAAATTCAGATAATTTATCAGGTAGATAGAATCTGTTTTCAGTAGATTTAGATACTGGTCTTTGCTGAATTCCATAAGACTTACCTGCCCGATTGCATATATGTCACATCCGTAGGTGGTGCTCATCCCGAAAAGTTTGTCAGCTCCGAGAACATTCTCGCCTTCCTGTTCTTCCGATATTACCAAGGTTTCCTTGTCACCCAGAATATGGCGGGTTCCGATTCTTCCCGATATGACGCATTTCACATCTGAAACCTTGTCGTCTGCCTGCAGAATCTGTTCGCCGTCAGAATATTTGGTAAAACGTATGTGGGTCTTCTCCAGGAAGGAAGATACCTGCTCGTGGCTCAATCCTTTGAAGAGCGGCATATTCATTATTGTTTCATACATTGTGGCCATGGGTCAAAGGTGTTGGGGTGGACGTTTATGAAATGGACTATTATATTAACAAAAATAAGGTGTAAAAGTTAAAAGGCGAGCTTATTCAGCTCGCCTTTTGAAGTAGCGGGATCGAGAATTGAACTCGAGACCTCCGGGTTATGAATCCGACGCTCTAACCAACTGAGCTATCCCGCCTCGTTTGCGACTGCAAAGTTACAACACATTTCCTAAATCACCAAATCTTTCCTTAAAAACTTTTGCTATTTTTGTATAGGCCGTTTTTTCGATTGGATGGATAGCAGGGTCTGCCATTTGGGCAATCATCATGAAGAGCACATTGGGAACTACCGGGTAATCAGGCTGGTAGGGGAGTGTCTTGTCACAGCACCTTTCCCGTACGGGTTAAAAATAAGGCGATGTGTCAATATTTTGAATTTTGACACACCGCCCTGCCTTTAGAAATAACAATACCTATTAAAAATCTGAAACTCTTTATGTTGAATATTCTTTATGTTTGATGAACTTGTTTTTTGCGTGCCGGTTCCGGTTTTTGAGAATATTTAAACCTCTGTGTGTGATGCCGTTTGTTAACGGTGGTTTGTGGCGGAGCCGGTGTTCCCGGTATCTTCTTTTGCCCTTTCCGCGTTATAGTTTACCGATCCGCCTGATCCTGCTTCTATATCGGCGGTGTGCGCACGGAATTTCGAGCCATTAAATGAGGCTCCTGATGTAGCTTCTACTTTGAGAGAGGAGGTTTTGCCTGACACTGTGCAGCTTGCTCCCGATGAAAGTTCGAAATCGGCATGTGTGGCTGTGGCGTTGGTGAGTTGCATGGAGCTTCCCGATGAAAGTTCTGCATCGATTCGTGATGCGATGAGTCCGTTTATATTGATTGACGAGCCTGACGATGTATCAAGTTCGACTTTTCCTTTGGATTTAAAACCTCCGGGTATGGAGATTGATGCTCCTGATGTGGCTTCGAGTTCGGCCGGATTGTTGATTTTTACAACTCCCTTTACTATGATTGATGCTCCTGACGAGACTTCCAGGTCGTTGATTGTAGGTGACGATACGGTCACGGTTATATCGTCGTTGACAGAATTGAATTTCTGCCAGAACGTTTGGTTTATCCTCAGTTCCAAAGTGCCTTTGTCAACGCTGATGTCAAGGTAGTTGAAATAGTAGCGTGGTGCTGTTACTTTGGCTGCTGAAAGAGGGCCTTGGGAGTAGATTACCTTAATCCCTGTGGCTGCGTCAATGCTGTTGAAATCGGCAATGGTGATGTTTCTCGTGGTCATAGCCTTGTCAGCATTGCTTATGGCACAGGCTGAAAGTGATGATAGTGTGGCGAGGAAAATGGCGACGCCGGCAAGGTGTTTCATGTCGGTTGATTTTGAGATGTGAGTAATCAAATCGGTTTGAATCACGCGGTTTGTGATTTTTATGAGTGAGATAAGGATGATGTCCTTGTGGTATAAATTAGACGCACCGGGATGCCTAAAAGTTGCAACCCGGTGCGTAAAAAGTCAAAAAAAGAAACAACAGCCGGGCTGTAAGCCGGGTTATGTCGGTCGCCGACGGTTTCCTGCCCCTGTTGCGGGGCCGGTACTTCGGTCAGGCCGGTCCGTCATTTATCTATGCCGAGTGTCGCCACTGCGGCTAAAGCAGTCTACCCCCCGGCAGTGGGCGAGCCACCCACCCGCGACTTTTTGCCCGAAGACACTGCCGCGCTGCCGGTATACATGACCTTGCAACCCATAAGACGTGCGGCACGCCATCTCACGGTGGCGCCCGGTGGGCTCTTACCCCGCCTTTTCACCCTTGCCCCGGGGGGTAGTGGCGCCATTCCTGGAAAGGTATGGCTCCCCCGTCCGTAAATGGGGCGGTTGTTTTCTGTCACGTTGTCTCTGCGGTTGCCCGCGGCTTCCCGTTAGGAAGTATGGCGCTCTGTGTTGCCCGGACTTTCCTCATGCGTGCATTCCTTGGTGGAATCACGCCCGCGACGGACTGTCCGGCTGTTGTTTTGTGGCGCAAATTTACGTAAAATCCATCAAATTCGGCGGAAAATATGTATCTTTGTTCAAACTTACTGCATTACTTTATGATGACAATAAGCACGTCCACGCGTAAACTGATTACATCCCTGAAACAGGCGAAACACCGGAAAGATCAGGGCTTGTTTGTTGTGGAGGGTACCCGTGCGGTGCTTGACACAGTGCCTTTTTTCGATGTGGAATATCTTGTGGCCACCTCCCGGTGGATTGAAGAATATGGCATGGGGCTTCCCGGCGGGTTGCCTGCGGCCATGTTGTCACGCACTGACGATATGGAACGGATGTCGTCGCTGACAACGCCTCAAGGGGTGTTGGCTGTGTGCCGTATGCCACACCATGATTCGTTTGCACCCGTTTCGGCCGACGAACTTGTTATAGCCCTTGACAAAGTGCAGGATCCGGGGAACCTTGGCACCATAATGCGTGTGGCCGACTGGTTTGGAGTTACTCGCATACTGGCTTCTGAAGACACGGTAGATGTTTACAATCCGAAGGTAGTGCAGGCTACTATGGGGGCGATAGCCCGTGTCGGGGTGTGTTATTGCGATTTGCGGGCTGTCCTGATGGAGGCAAAAAAGGACGGGGTTGCCGTTTACGGCACATTTCTCGATGGTGAGAACATTTATTCCACCTCCCTGACTGCCGGGGGGATAGTGGTTATGGGGAACGAGGGTAACGGCATTTCGGATGAAATTGCCGCTGTTGTGGGCAACCGCATCAAGATTCCAGCTTTCCCGCCGGAACGTGCCACGGTTGAATCTCTCAATGTGTCGATGGCGACGGGGATAACCTTGGCCGAGTTCCGACGACGGGCCGGTTAGGTGTGCTTTTCTTATATGGCACATCGGATTATAGCATATCGTGATTGAATCCAGACACACGATTTGGTGTCAGTTCATCTTGACTTTTATTATATAGCCTTTTCGATAAACAGGATGGCGAAAGCTAAAGAAAAAACAGTATGGTTCTGCTCGGAATGCGGTGCGGATTCCCCTAAATGGGAGGGGCGTTGCCCGGCTTGCGGCGCGTGGAACAGCATGGTCGAGGAGCGTGTTGTCACCGGGAAACGCGATGCGGGGGGCAGCCGTCGTGGTGCGGATGCCAATCGCAGCGTGCCACAGCGTGTTTCTGAAATCAAGGCGGGCGATGAAACCCGTATCCACATGCCTTCGGAGGAGCTTAACCGTGTGCTTGGCGGGGGATTGGTGAGCGGGTCGATGGTGCTTGTGGGGGGAGAACCCGGAATCGGTAAATCCACCTTGGTGTTGCAGAATATACTTGCCATAAAATCACGTCGTATCCTCTATGTCTCTGGTGAGGAAAGCGCTGTCCAGATCAAGATGCGGGCCGACCGCATAGGGCGTGTGAGCGATAATTGCTATATCGTAACAGAGACATCGCTCGAAAACATATTCCGGCATATACGCGATGTGGAGCCGCAACTTCTGATTGTGGATTCGATTCAGACGATTGCCTCCGATGCCATAGAATCGGCTGCCGGGAGTGTGAGCCAGGTGCGGGAGTGTGCTGCGGCGCTCCTGCGCTATGCCAAGGAGGAGAATGTGCCGGTGCTGCTTATCGGGCATATAAACAAGGAGGGGTCGCTGGCAGGCCCTAAGGTGCTTGAGCATATAGTGGATGCCGTGTTGCAGTTCGAGGGTGACCGTCAGTATATGTACCGAATTCTGCGTGCCACAAAAAACCGTTTCGGCAACACCTCCGAACTTGGCATTTATGAAATGTGCCAGCGTGGGCTGCGTGAGGTTACCAACCCTTCGGAAATGTTGCTGTCGCGGCGCGACGAAGAGGCGCTTTCGGGTTGCGCCATCGGTGTGACACTGGAGGGGATACGTCCCTTCCTGATAGAGGCGCAGGCATTGGTCAGCACCGCTGCCTACGGCACGCCGCAACGATCAGTCACAGGGTTTGATTCCAAAAGGATGAATATGCTGCTGGCCGTGCTTGAAAAGCGCGTCGGTTTCAAGCTTGCACAGAAGGATGTGTTTCTCAACATTGCCGGTGGGCTTAAGGTGGCCGACCCGGCGCTCGACCTTGCCGTGATAGCCGCCATCCTTTCGTCGAATGTGGATATGTCGATTCCCCACGGGGTATGTCTGAGCGGGGAGGTCGGGCTAAGTGGCGAAATCCGCCCTGTAACCCGTATGGAGCAGCGTGTGCGCGAGGCCGACAAACTCGGCATGAAAACCATAATCATCCCCCGTGGCTCGCTCAAGGGGGTGGATACATCAAAACTATCCATCGAAATCGCGGAGGTCGACAAAGTCGAAGAGGCATTCAGGCATCTTTTCGGGTAGGCAGGCCGGTGTGATGGGTGGAATTTTTGGGAGTTTGCAAAAATTAACGCATGATGATGAAACTCCATTGATGCGGAGGCGTCAAATTTAAAAGCCCGTTTGAAATTCCCCCAGAATATTTTAGCCGGTCACTGATAGCAACGCCTGTCGGCTTAATCATATGAAAGGGGGTTGTGGAGGGGGTGAATCCATCAGAATAAACAACAATTATATATCACAATTTTTACACTTAATTTTTCTTTTATGAAAAAGACCCTTAAGCGAGTGCTGTTCCTGTTGACAGGGATTTGCGCTTTCAGTGCGGCAGCTCAGATGACCGAGCCGCTGCCGGTCGACAACCAGGTGCGACAGGGCACATTGCCAAACGGCCTGACTTATTACATCCGGCATAACGAAACCCCCAAGGGGCAGGCGGATTTCTATATCGCCCAAAAGGTGGGTTCCGTGCTTGAAAACGACGAACAGCGCGGGTTGGCACACTTCCTGGAGCATATGTGCTTCAACGGCACGCAGAATTTCCCCGGTAGTGCGCTTGTCGACTGGCTTGAGACCATAGGTGTGAAGTTCGGTCAGAATCTCAATGCCTATACCGATGTTGACGAGACTGTCTACAATATTTCGAATGTGCCTGTAGCCCGTGAGAGCGTGCAGGATTCATGCCTTCTCATCCTTCATGACTGGGCCGACGGCCTTCTGCTCGAGCCTGGGGAAATCGATAAGGAACGTGGTGTGATCCATCAGGAATGGCGTTCGCGCAACGTAGGCCAGCAACGTATCCTGGAGCAGCTGCTCCCGAAAATCTATCCGGGTTCGAAATACGGTTACCGTATGCCTATCGGCACTATGGAGGTTGTGGATAATTTCCCGCCGCAGGTGCTCCGCGATTATTATGAGGCATGGTACCGTCCAGACCTGCAGGGCGTAATCGTTGTCGGCGATATTGATGTTGACCGTATCGAGGCCAAAATCAAGGAGATTTTCTCACCGATAAAGATGCCGGAAAATGCCAAGCCGCGCGAATATGAGCAGGTTCCTGATACCGAAGGCACTATATTCGCTGTGGGAACCGACCCTGAGCAACAGTATTCGGTGTTCAATATCTTCTTTAAGAGCGATGTGCTCCCGCGTGAGCAGCGCAACACCATGGTCTATGTTGTAACCGATTATGTTACCGACATTGTTGGTGCGATGCTTAATGCCCGCTACAACGAGATGATGTCGAATCCCGATGTTCCTTTTGCAGCTGCATTTGCCAACTACGGACGCTTCCTGGTTTCGGCAACCGAGGATGCGTTGTCGGTAGGCGGTGTGGCCAAGGATAACGACATGATTCCCGCGTTCAAGAGCGTTTACCGCGAACTGCTGCGTGCCGTGCGTGGCGGATTCACCGCATCGGAATATGACCGTGCGCGCAGCGAGTACCTGTCGAGAATCGAAAAGGTTTATAACAACCGCGATAAAACCGAGAGCGAGAAGTACTCGCGTGAAATCGCACGTCATTTCATCGACAATACCCCCATGCCGGGAATCGAACATGAGTATAACTTGATCAATATGCTCGCCAACCAGATTCCTGTTGAAGCCATCAATCAGACCCTCAAGCAGATGGTGACCGAAGATAACCGTATCGTCCTTGCCATGCTTCCCGAGAAGGCAGGAATGGTAATTCCCACCGAAGAGCAGCTTGCTGCGGCCATGGCCGAGATAAATGCCGAGAATATCGAGGCATTCGTTGACGAGGTAAAGGCTGAGCCTCTGATTCCCAGCCTCCCCGCCCCCGGTAAAATCGTGAAGGAGGAACAGCTGGAGAAATGGGGCGCAACAAAGCTCACATTGTCAAACGGCGCTGTGGTTATTGTTAAGACCACTGATTTCAAGGCTGATGAAATCCTCTTCGACGCTCAGGCCATCGGTGGTACGTCGGTATTCCCCGACAGCTATGCCAATTCGCTGATATTCCTGCCTATTTCCTCCACATCCAACGGGCTGGGCGATTACACCAACAAGGATTTGCAGAAATATCTGCAAGGCAAACAGGTTCGTGTTTCTACCAGCTTCGGCGACTATACCCGCGATGTGGCAGGTTCGACAACACCCAAAGATCTCCCCACGATGATGGAGCTTCTTTATATGACCTTCACGAACTTTACTTTCACCCCCGAAGAATTCGTTGCCACACAGAAAATGTATGAAGGAATCCTGAAAAACCAGGAAACGAACCCGGAATATATTTTCGGACGCGACCTCCAGAAAGCCCTTTACACCAACCCGCGCCGTCAGGCAATGAGTGTTGAGGCCATCCAGGGCGCACAGCGTGAACAGACCATCGACATCGTGCGCAAAATGACTGCCAATGCGGCCGACTATACATTCTTCTTTGTCGGCAACATCGACATGGCCACATTCAAACCCCTCGTCGAGCAGTATATCGCCACTCTCCCTGCCGATGCGGCCAACGTGACCAAGGCCCCGAAGTTCGATGCATCCCTGGAAATCAAGCCCGGTGATAAGGAAATCGGTTTCAAAGCCCCGATGCAGACCCCGCAGACTCATGTTGCCGTGCTTGACTATGGTAATATACCCTATACTATCGAAAACCGTGCGGCATCGAATATCGCCGCCCAGATTCTCACCAACCGCCTTCTGAAAACTGTGCGCGAGGATATGGGTGCGGTTTATTCGATTTGGGCGCAAGGTGGTATGCAACGTGTAGCTGGTAAGAACAACACTGTTCTTCAAAGTTCTTTCCCGATGAAGCCTGAAATGCGTCAGGAAGTCCTCGATTTTATCGCCAAGGAATTCAAAAACATGGAGAGCAACGTTACCGACGAAGAGGTTGCCAAGATTGTTGAATTCGCTATAAAGAGTGTGCGTGAATCGCGTGAACAGAACGATGCATGGCTTAATGCCATGGGTGGTGAGGCCCTCAACGGCGTGGATACCTTCAACGGCGCCGAAGAGATGTACAAGGCTATCAAGCCTGCCGACATCATGAACTTCATGAAGGAACTTAACAAGCAGGGCAACTACCGGGTGCTGTTCCTTGAGCCTGAAGCTGCCGAATAAGGTTGTTATCGGGATTGGGGATTGCCCTTTCTCATAAAATCATTCTATCGAAGAAACAAAGGCATCATGTCGGATTCGGCATGATGCCTTTGCTTTATGGTGCCTTGTCGAAATGACGTCAGGCCGATGTCAGAATCAGGATTTTTGGAGATTTTTATATATTACATGATGGCACGAGGACGGGAAATTTTGTAATTTCGCGCTGTTTTCATATCAGATGATAAAATGGAAGATAAGGAACAGGCAAAGGGGAATGAAGCGAAACGTTTCGGCGCAGGTGTCAACAAGCGCCGGGTTCTGACTGTGGTGATGCTTGTCGTGATGGCATGGGGGGCATGGTATTTCACGCGTATGGCTGCCGGATTCGACGGCGACGAGGCTGTGTGGGTGCGTATCCCGCGCACGGCTACTGTCGATTCTGCAAAAGATTCCATTACGGCAGCTCTTGGCGATAATTTCGGAGGCCGGGTGGCAGCGATATGGAACGGCGATATAGAAGCCAGCCATGGCGCATATCTGATTGAGCCGGGTGAGAAAGCATGGAGCATAGCCCGTCGAATCGGGCAAGGGCGTCAGACCCCTGTAAAAGTCACATTTAACAATATCCGCACATCCGACCGCCTGGCCTCGAGGCTGGCATCACGGATGGATTTCACGGCAGGGGAGTTTGAAGAGGCCTGCCGTAAGGCGGCGGTTGCCGATACGCTCTCCCCTGAACAAATCGCGGCACAGTTCCTGCCTGATACCTACGAAGTTTACTGGTCAGCGACACCCGAAGAACTGATAGCGAAAATCCGTAAGCATTATTCTCGCTTTTGGGATGACGCCAGAAGGGAGAAGGCCCGAAAGCTGGGGCTTACCCCTTTGCAGGTCAGTGTGCTTGCTTCGATAGTGGAGGAGGAGAGCAACCGCCGGGATGAACGTCCCAAAATTGCCCGTCTTTATCTTAACCGCCTTAATCGGGGAATGCTCCTGCAGGCCGATCCCACAGTGAAATTCGCCACCGGCGATTTCGAGGCAAAGCGTATAACCGGCGCCATGCTGAAATCCGGTTCCCCGTATAACACATATCGTTATCCCGGACTTCCTCCTGGCATTATACGCTATCCCGAAGCTGCAACAATCGATGCCGTGCTCAATGCACCTGAGCATAGCTACATCTATATGTGTGCGCGTCCCGACGGGTCGGGCTATCATGACTTTACTTCGGATTATCAAACCCACCTCGACAACGCACGCCGGTTTCGAAAAGCTGCTTACGGTGGCTCGAAACCGTCATGAACAGGGATGCTTCAGGATATAAAGCCGTCATGAAAAATGCGGAAATTAGCCGATAGGCTAAAAATCCTTCAACAAGTGCGGGTTGTTATAGCAAATTTTCGTATCTTTGCATCAGAAAATAGGTATAGGCTTATTTTGCGCCTTACCGCATAGATGTCTCCGTAGTTCAATGGATAGAATATTGGATTCCGGTTCCAACGATTGGGGTTCGACTCCCCACGGGGATACTATCAAACTCAGCAACGCACCGACTCCCCGGTGCGTTGCTGCATTTATAATGTCATTTACAGAAATGGTATGGCATGTGTTGAAAGGGCAGAATGTAGGATTTGTATAAGTGCGTATAACCTATTGAAAATCCGATGTGAATGTATAACTTTGCATCTGTTATGACGAAAGAAGAACTTGTAGCACGACTACGCGACATAGAATGGGATGATTTCGAGGTCAAGTCCGCAAAGTCTGAATTGCCGAAGAATATATGGGATACCGTTAGCGCGTTCTCAAATACTTCGGGCGGATGGATTGTGTTGGGCGTTAGGCAAAATGGTAGGACTTTCGAGATTCAGGGAGTGGATAACGCCGAGAAACTTGAACAGGATTTTCATGGAACTCTCCGCTCAGGGAAGTTTAACCAAACGGTCATTACTCGTTCAAAACGATATGATATAGATGGGTTGAAGCTACTTGCATTCTACATTCCGGAGGTTGATTTAAAGCCGGTATATTTCGGAAATCCTACCAACACCTTTATAAGGATGGGTAGTGGTGACCAGCGGGCTACCGAGGGAGAAATACGTGCAATGTTCCGTAACCAGTCGTTTGGTAAGAAAACTGAGGAGACTATACCGGATTCGGGCATTGAAATGCTAAATTCAGATTCCTTGCATAACTATCGTTTTGCTCTTGGTTCAACAAATAATCTTATAGAGTTGCAAAACGTGGATGATGCCACGTTTTGCGAAGAGGTTAATATCACAAGCAATGGTTTGCTGACATATGCCGGGTTGCTTATGTTCGGAAAGGCTCCCTATGTGTTGAGATATGTTCCGACTTTTTGCATTGACTATATAGAGATTCCGGCACCAACAATCCAACAGGCTGAGGTGAGGTACACTTATCGTATCCCTGAGCAGCAAAATATCTGGGAAGCGGTTCAGATTATCTTACGCCGCTTTCATACGCTTGTTGATGCGCCTATACATATAAGAAATAACGGATTTGCTACAACTGACAACAGCCAGTACAACGTTCTTCGAGAGGCTTTGGCGAATATGGTTATGCATTGTGACCATTTTGATTCACTTCGCTCCTGCATCCGTGTCTATACCGACCACATAGAGTTTATGAATGGCGGGGCATTCCCGTTGCCGGTCAATGCCATTTTAGGCAAAATATATTCCAAACTTCGTAACCCGACTATCGCAAAACTTTTCCGCTATGTCGGAATAGCGGAAAATGCAGGTTATGGCATGAAGAAGCTAGCGAGTTGGGAACAACTGACTGGCGCAAAACCTATCGTTGAAAGTGACCGCACCATTGCCACTGTCACTCTACCTTTAAAATCCGCTATTCAGAATCTAGCCATGCCGAATAATGTCGGTGACGCTAAAAATGACGCTAAAAATGACGCTAAAAATGACGCTAAAAATTTAACTGAACGCCAACAGCAGATTATAGCGCTAATAAGTGGGAATCCGCTAATTACCAGGGCAGAGATTGCTTCTGCAATAGGATTTTCAGTCAAAACAATAGAACGGGAACTTTCCATATTATCTGAAATAGTTAGTTATGTTGGCTCTAAAAAAGGTGGCCATTGGGAAATCCAAACCAAATCGAATAGGAAAACATCCGCTGACCCAGAACAACCAGTTCAACTGGTCTGACTAGGGCGCATAGTAATAAACCTGTGTTTAGGCGTAAAGATTACATAGTCTGAAAATGA